>ENA-UOOH01000214-UOOH01000214.1-fermentation-metagenome-genome-assembly--contig:-NODE-214-length-69864-cov-19.688794_pt1 | contig 69864 bp, 61 predicted proteins | sample MGYA00245778_ERZ724025 | MGnify/ENA primary metagenome ERZ724025 (study PRJEB28704, sample SAMN03018313) | fermentation metagenome | biome: anthropogenic terrestrial biome; feature: soil; material... | reverse complement strand
TTTAAAGCAACCATTTGAGCTTACTTTTTCACAAAGTGCAGAAGAGGCAATTTTTCCCCTTGCCGCTTGTATTCTCCCGAGTTGCGTATATAATCAATGCAGGTCAACATGGGGGGTTATTCATGGAATTCAAGTTTCTGCCGGAAGCGGTAAAACATATTCTCAACCTGCCGGAAGGCACGGAGCCGGATTTCGTCCTGCGCGGTTCCGGGGGACTCGGAGGGAATCCAGGCGAAAGCTATGTCATTCTCAGCACCGGAAGCGTTTTTATTTTCGAGCGGAAATTCGGCGACAGGTCATTCAACCGCATCCACATCGACCTGAGCGACCCCGCCCTGCAAATGGAACTGCGCAACGATAAATTCAGTTCCGTCCTGAATATCGGCGGCAGTATGGTCAAGCTTTCCAGTTTTGAAGCCGGAACGGCCTCTCTGCTGATCGAGACCGCCGAGGAATTCAAGCGCCAGGCCCAACCGGAACAGGAAATCGAACCGAACCCCTACCTCCTGTTGCTGATGATGCTGATCGACCTGTCCGCCCGCTCCGACAAGGAAGGGAGATTCACTCCGGCGGCGGAGTATTTCATCGTTCACGGCGTCTGCAGCGGCAACCGCAAGATGGTCGCCTGCGCCAAAGCACTGTACGAACGCGGCTGCCTGGACGAAGTCTTCCAATCCCTGGCATTGAACGACGAACAGAAACGCTGCATCCTGGCCAATATGCTGGAAATGTCCATGCACGACGGTGAATTCAGCGGCCAGGAACAGGAGCTGGTCCATGAAGCCGCGGCAAAGCTGAACATCGACAAAGAAGATTTCAGCAGGATATGGAACGTCATCCTGGATAAAAATTGTCTCTCAATCTTAACGGACGGGTAAAGTCATGCGAAAATTTTCCGGGTTGCTTTTATTACTGTTCTGCGTCCTCGGCCTGTCTGCCGGCGACAAGCTTTTCAACACATCCTCCGAACGGAAAGTTTTCTATGTGTCCCAGTTCATGGAATTCAACGAGATATCCTCCCATGAATTGCAATTTCTGAAACGGGTCTTGCACCGCGCCAAACAGGAAAATGTCCGGGCGGTCATTTTTGAACTTGACACGCCCGGCGGCAGCGTCAACGTAGCTTACAAGTACCTTTCGGTGCTGGCCAAATCCGAGGTGCCGGTCATCGCCTATCTGCATCCGAACGGCATTTCGGCGGGTGCGATCATCGCGCTCGGAGCCGACCGTATCGCCATCAAGCCGGAAGGTATGATCGGCGACGCCATGCCGTTGCAGCTGGGCCCCGGCGGGACCAAACCCATCACGGAACGCCCCGCTTCCCCCAAAGCCGACGAGAAAAAGCCCCCGGAATCGAAAACGGAGAAAACGGACACTCCCGCCGACAAGACGGATGCTCCAACCGACAAAGATAAAGCAGAAAAAAACGTGCCGAAACTCCCCGCCGAGCTGGATGAAGTTTTGCGCAAACTTCAGGACACGCCGAAACCGTCCGCCTCGGATGAAGAATTGTTGAACCAGAAATTTCTGACGGTCTTTTTCAAGGCGCTCCAGATTCTGGCGGAGAAAAACGACCGTCCGGTCCGGGTCGTCCGCGCAATGGCCGATCCGTACCAGCGCCTGACCGAAGAACAGGACGGCATCGTCCATGACAAAGTATCCCCGCTGACGCTGTCGGCGGCGGAGGCGAAAAAATTGAACGTGGTCGATTATATCGCCCGGGACAGACATGACCTGGTTTCCCAGCTCGGCCTCGCCGACTGCGAAATCATCGCAATCGCCAAGGGGCCGCTGGAACAAGTCGTCACATTCCTGACCTACCCCGCCATCGCGGGCGTCCTCCTGATGATCGGGTTGGTCGGCCTTTACGTGGAAGTCAAGACGCCGGGCTTCGGCGTGCCGGGCATCCTCGGGTTGTCCGCGCTGACGCTGTTTTTTCTGGGACACGTCGGCTCCGGCGCTTCCGACTGGGGACCGATGGTGGTCTTTGTCGTCGGGCTGATCCTGCTGCTGTTGGAAATATTTGTCATTCCGGGCTTTGGAATCATCGGGATTCTGGGCATCGTCTGCGTCGTCACCTCCTTTTTCATGGCATTCGGCTGGGAAAAAATCGAAACCGCCGCTTATGTCATCAGCCTGTCCATGCTGGCGGCCATCGGCATCATGGTCATTCTAGCGTTTTACCTGACCAAGCCGATGTTCCGGATGGTGGCGCTGGATTCGCGGCAATTGAGCTCGGATGGCTATACGGCATTCAAAGATGCATTAGTCGCCCCCGGCGACTGCGGCGTAACCGTGTCCATGCTCCGCCCGGCGGGCATCGCCATGATCGACGGCAAACGGCTCGACGTCATGACCGAAGGCTCTTTCATCGAAGCCGATGTCCCGGTACAGGTCACGGATATCCGCGGCGGACAGATTATCGTCAATTCAATCACTCAACCGATCAATCATAAGGAAAACAACCAGGTATGAGCTTCATTCCAATGGCATTAGCCGGTACGGCTTCGACGGCGGTCATGATCTTCATCATCGTCGTGATCGTTCTTTTTCTCATCTTCATTCTGTCGTTCATTCCGGTCCGGGACTGGATCGCGGCGATGTCAGCCCGGGTCAGCGTAAGCTTCTTCTCGCTGCTGGGGATGAGGCTGCGCCGGGTACCGCCGCGGATCATCGTAAACGCCTTGATTCAGGCACAGAAAGCCGGGATCGACGTATCCGCCAATGAACTCGAGACCCATTATCTGGCCGGCGGACACGTGCTCCGCGTGGTGGACGCGCTGATCGCCGCCGACAAGGCCCGGATGGACCTCAGCGTCCCGCGCGCCATGGCGATTGACCTCGCCGGGCGCGATGTGCTCGAAGCCGTCAAAATGAGCGTCAACCCGAAAGTCATCGAAACACCGAATATCTCGGCCGTAGCCAAAAACGGCATCCAGTTGATCATCCTGGCGCGCGTCACCGTCCGCGCCAACCTCGACCGGCTGGTCGGCGGGGCGGGCGAAGAAACCATCATCGCCCGCGTCGGCGAAGGCATCGTGACCACCATCGGTTCCGCCAATTCTCACGAAGACGTACTGAAGAACCCCAGCATGATCTCCCAGACCGTGCTGGCCAAGGGGCTGGACTCCGGTACCGCGTTCGAGATCCTCTCCATCGACATGGCCGACGTGAACGTCGGCAAGAATATCGGGGCGCAACTCCAGACCGACCAGGCCAACGCTGATAAAAATATCGCCCAGGCCAAGGCGGAGGAGCGTCGCGCCATGGCCGTGGCTTCCGAACAGGAAATGCGGGCGCAGGTCACCGAAATGCAGGCGCGCCTGCTCGAAGCCGAATCGCAGGTGCCTCTGGCGCTGGCCCAGGCGTTCCGTTCCGACAACCTGAAAATATCTTAATGTGAGGGATTCTGAATATGATTAACGGAGCTGTAGCCGTCATTGTTTTAGTCATTGTCGCCATCGCCTTTCTGGGCATTGTCTTCGGACTGGTCATCCCGCTGCCGCTGTGGTTTGCGGCCGTGCTGTCGGGCGTCTGGATCAGCCCGCTTTCCATGGTGGGGATGCGTCTGCGCCGAATTCCGCCGCAGGTCATCCTGTCGGGGTTGATTCAGGCCAAGAAAGCGGGGCTGAACCTCACCAGCGAAGAATTGGAAAAGCATTATCTGGCAGGCGGCGATGTCTTCCGGGTGATTTACGCGCTGGTCGCGTCGGACAAAGCCAACATCGGGCTCGGCATCCAACAGGCCACCGCCATCGACCTGGCGGGGCGTAATGTGCTCGACGCCGTCCGCATGAGCGTCAATCCGCAGGTCATCGAAACCCCCCGTATCGCGGCCGTGGCCCGCGACGGCATCCAACTGATCGCCTACGCCCGTGTCACCGTCCGCGCCAACATCGACCGGCTGGTCGGCGGCGCCGGGGAAGAAACAGTGATCGCCCGTGTCGGCGAAGGCATCGTTTCGGCCATCGGGAACTCCGACAGTTACAAAGACGTGCTGGAAAACCCGGACCGTATTTCCAAAACCGTACTGGCCCGCGGCCTCGACTCCGGCACCGCGTTTGAAATCCTCTCCATCGACATCGCCGACATCGACGTAGGCAAAAATATCGGTGCCGAGCTCCAGATGGACCAGGCCAACGCCGATAAGGAAATCGCCCAGGCCAAGGCGGAAGAACGCCGCTCCATGGCAGTGGCGCAGGAACAGGAAATGAAGGCGCTTGAAACCAATATGCGTTCCAAGCTGGTCGCCGCCCAGGCGGAAATCCCGATGTCCATCGCCGACGCCCTCGCTACCGGGCGCCTCAGCATCATGGACTACTACAAGATGAAAAACATCATCGCCGACACCGACATGCGCCATTCCATCGCCGGAACCGACGGTACACAACAGGGAGCGCTATGAACCTGTCCATCACCCTCATCTTCTTGGTCATCGGTGCCCTGTTCTGGGTGATCAAGACCGTTGCGGCGGTTCAGGCCCGCAAGGCCGCCTCCGAGGAATACCACGGAGCGGATTCCGATATTGACTGGGACAAAGAAGTAGCGGAATTTTACGGACACGAACAGGAACCCGAATTCGAGGAAGACGCCGGATTCACGCGGTCGAAACCGTCCGTTCCGGTTGTACCGCCGCGTCCGGCTCCGGTTCAGGCGTCGGCTGCCCGTCCGGCTCCGGCAGAACGGCCCCAGCCGCGCCGTGCCGCGCCCCCGGCGATAAAGCCCAGGGCGGCGGAAAACCCCAGAGGCCATTATGCACTCTGGCTGAAAAACAATACCAGAAATGCCGTCTTGACTCAGGAAGTATTAGGTCCGCCCAAAAGTCTGCAATAACCGGAAATTGGCAGGACCACTTTTCATCGGAATTGAAAAAATCCGTTGAAAATCAACTTGTTGTCTTGACAAAACCCGCCGTAAAAGTTATATTATATAGTATGAGGCGGGAAATTGCTGTTGCCTGATTGCCTATGTGCGGACTCAAAAATCCGTTGCGATGATGGCGGGGTGGGGCAGTCTGATTCCCGCGGGATCTCGAGCTGTTTCCCAGCCCGAGATCCCACTCCCCCAGCTCTGACAAGCCCGGTCGTTTTCATTTCCGCCCCCCTTCGGCAAATGCTATTGGAGATTATCCGCGGAATGGTCCTGTTCCTTTTTCCGATGCTTCAGAATACAGGGAATACCGGTGCCGCAAAGGGTGTTGGCAAGCCGCGCCAGGCACCAGAACGCCCCGAGCGGCAACAGAACGACCTGAATCAGAAACAAAGCCACATACAGGTAGGACAATTCCAGAAGATTGGAGACCATAACGCTCATGTTCCGGATCAGCAATTTAAAGGCTGCGCCAAGGTCGGTCATTTTTTCATTCAGGAAATTCGTACCGCTCTTGACCGTACCGATGAATCCATCGACCTCCGGCATCCGCATATCCTTAAGCCGTTCCATTTCAGGTGAGTTCATGGTAAGTTCGTTTTTGATTTTGGTAATCCTCGGCGAGAAATAATGATCGTCCAGGCAAGAACTGATCACCGCCGAGATCGGCAGGCACAACCGCGCCGCCGCAAGAATGATGATGATTTTCAACGTCAGCGCCTGCATCCGCCTGCCCCGGTCGCCCCGGAAAAAGAGCGAAGCCGCCAGCACCGCCGCGGCCAACGCAATCAGCGCGGGAGCGAATTCCACGCAAAGTTCGTAAGCAATTTTCTGAATGCCGAGGGAAATGATGGCCGTGATGAGAATATCGGACGCCCGCTCGGTCATATCATCCAGCGGGTCAAGGACCTGTCCGGCGGCCAGCGACACGCCGAGCCCCGCCGGTTCGATCTGAATCTGGGATTCTTTGATGACGGAAACCGAGGCGTTGACCACCCGGCAGACGCCATAGGCAAGCCCTGCCCCGGTCATGGCGTCTGAAAAATAATCGTCCGCTTTTTCATCGAGATACGGCAGTTTCAGGCCGGGCAGCGCCAACAGGATGGCCGCCGCGACCGCAAGCAGGATTGATTTCACCACAACCGGATTGATTTTCATAAGCGCATTCCATTAAGGTTGCCTGAATATATCATCGGAAGTCCGAAAATCCAATGAATTTTACCGGGGCGATTCGTTTTTTGGGTAAACGGCGCAAAAAAATCCCCGCCGATGCAAACATCGGCGGGGATCGGAATGCTTCACGCGAAAGGGTCGCTCAGTCCTGAACCAACGGATTGGTATAGATCGACTTCGACGGTTTCAGCGGCAGCGGATTCTGCTTGTGGGCTTCTTCCATGATGAAGATCTGGCGGCGCACTTCTTCCAGCTTGATGATCTGTTCCGCGCCGTTTACCAGCACGTCATAGAGGTTGCTGTACAGTGCACGGACCATGGTGCTGAATCCGGTGGCGTTGCTGTTCTGGTCGTTGTATTCCCAGCTTTCATTGTTCCAGGGGAGCTGTTCGCCGCAATACTGACGGTTCTGGCTCCAGGGCTTCCATTGGGTCTGTTTCGGGGCTTCCGACGGCACATAGTATTTCCATTTGAGCCCGCTCGGGCCGCCGGTCAGGCCGCCGAGGGTGCCGCTGATGTTGTACATATCGCCCTGCGGATAGGCCTGCAGGGAGCTGATGCAAACTTCAATGGTCGGGCTGTTCTTGCCGGTCAGCATCAACAGACAGAAGTTTTCGGCGTCGCCTTCGAACGGAAAGTGGTTGGCGTACATTTTGCAGAAAACGTCCGGGTATTCCTGCCCGAACAGCACAACCGCCTGGTCCACCGGATGCGGTCCGGTATTCCACAGGTTGCCGGCCAGTTCGCCCTGCATCGTCTGCCAGTCCCAGCGACGGGCGAAACCGCTCCAGTTGCTGCGGATGTAGACGATATCGCCAAGGACGCCAGACTTGATGATTTCCTGCATCTTGATGAAAAACGGATAGAAACGGGAGTTCTGAAAAGGATAAAAAACCGCTTTGTTGGCAGCCGCGATCCCGATCAGCTCATCATAATCCTTGACGGTGGGGGCAGACGGCTTTTCACCGAGCGTATTGATTCCTTTGCCCAGAGCCATTTTCGAGGCTTCGAGGTGGAAACGGCTGGGGGTCGCATTGACGAACAGATCGATCTTGGCTTTTTCCAACAGTTCCCGGTGATTTTCGTAAACGTCGCAGGAGAAATCGTTCTGGGCATCCTGGCGCCGTTCCGGAATATTATCGGCCACCGCCACTACCTGAAACCGTTCCCTGTCGTTCTTCAGCCAGTTCGCATGGATACCGCATCCGCTGCGCCCATAACCGGCAATACCAACTCTGATTACTTTGCTCATTGCCTTTTTCCTTAATTTAAACCGGTTTTTATCAAAAAACTGTTTTAAACCGGTTGATTTTACAATATAAGTTTACATCCAAAATCCATTAATTCAACCCCTTAATCAAAAAAAAGCGGCTTTTTCTCGTATGCCCGATACCGGTAATGAAAACGACAAAATGGTGCCGGCGGGATTTTTATCAGCCCTTCCCGGAATTTTCTGCAATGTGAATTTTTTCATGAAAACACGGAACGGCATATTGACAAAACATCCGGCCTCCTGTATACTATGGGAACAGACATGAAAATATTTTCAGGAAAAAATCATTTAAATGAAAATGTTTTCAGAAAAGGAGTTTCATGAAACGTGCAAGCATAACGGAACTGGCCCGGCTGGCGAATGTCTCGGTGACGACCGCCTCCCGTGCCCTGAACAACCATCCATACGTCAAGAAAGAGGTGTATGAACGGGTACTCAATGCCGCACATCAGTTGAACTACCTGCCCCGCAAGACCGTCGACAAGAAACGGATCGGGATCATCATCAACAATCTGGAAGATACCGCGTTCAGTGCTTACCGCAGCAATATGCTGTTCCAACTCAGCCGCCATTGCGGGCTGAACGATATCGGCATGGAGATTATTTCCACCAAAGACCTGTACCTGCTGGAAGAACATTTCCTGAAAGCCGCCATCATTTTCCAGCCATCGGCGCTGGGCGTCTGCAGCACGCAGAAAATGCACACCCAGGTCATCAGCGTCAATGCCTTTCATAAAAAATTCGCCGGAGTCTCCAGCGACGACCGCCAGGGCATCGGACTGGCAATCGATCATTTGCGGGCACGCGGGCACCGCAAGATCGCCCTGATCCTTCCTTTTGCCAGCGAAACGCACAGCATCGGACAGCGCAGTCAGGCTTTTCTGGACAAGATGCTGCCTGAACGGCCTCATGCTGAAGACCTGATCGCTTATCTGGAACATTCCCCGGTGGAAACCGTCACCAAGCTGATCCGCAATCATGCGCCGGACGCGGTGATCATCGGCGGCGAAGACATGCTGCTGCCGGTCAATTACGCCCTGAGCCTGACTGGAACCCAAGTTCCGCGCGATTTGTCCGTGATCTCCTACGAAAACATCATGACCTCGGAATATATGGACCCGCCCCATACGACCATCGCGCAGGATTTCGACCGCCTTGCCCGCGAGGCAATCGCGTTGGCGACCGCGGTCATCGAAGGGGAAAAAGTTCCGGCCAGCACCAATCTTCTGATCCCGAATTTCCTGATCGAACGGGAATCCGTGAAAGACATATCACATAAGTAATACTACAAAATTTCACAAGGAAAGATCATGTTTCAAAAAGCAATAATCGGCTTATTGGCCATATTGTGGCTAAATGCCGAAGCCGGGAGCTTGCCCGCCGAATTCAAAATCCAGGAAAAACAGGAAATGACATTTGAGTTGCCAATGCAATTATTGACTCAAAAAAAAACATTTCTAACATTTTCTGCACGGATGAATTTGGATAAACAAGAAACCGGAGCGACTCCAGCACTTCGGATTGAGGTCAACGGTGTTGTTGTAAACGGGATGCGTCTGGTTAACAAAGGGTTCTTTTTCCACTTCGGCGATTGGAATTATCCCTGGTTCAGCAATAAATATAATGCTTTCCTGGTACCTTATTATGCATGGAATTATCCCAATCCACCCGATGGGCGTTTTGTCCATGAATATGTGTTGGATATTTCCACTTTTTTGCAATCGGATGATAACAAAGTCACCTTTTGTAATACCTTCGACTTCCCATGGTTGAAAAATGCCGTCATTGAGGTCAAAAACTTGAGACTTGTCAAAAACGGCGATTTCGGCGTCAGCGAAACGATTTATGAAAAACCGCGTAGCAGTGAAGTTCTAACCCTCTTGCGTATCGCCGCTACCGGCCCCCACACCGGAATCCGCAAGCAATTACTTATGGAAGATGATTTTTCCTCCGCGGCGGCATTGCCCGATGTCATCGCCCCACGCATGGCGTTCGGAGCCCCATATCAACTCGGTCGGGAAGCAGAATCACTTACCTTTTCGACCGGAGAAATCACCATTGGGCTGACCACTGTTTATCAAGTTCCGAAAGACGGCGACCTGGTTAAAATCCAGCTCCCTGCCGATGCCTCCGTAATCACTGACGCAAAACTCAAAGTTGATCGGCGAATCATACGCAAAGACGGTTGGGTTGAACTCCATGACCAGGCGACCAATCTCTCCTCAGGCGATTTACCGGTAATCATGGATTATCGTTTCCAGCTGCCATTGGACAAACTGAGTGAATTCCGTTTGGCCGGCAAACGCCAGCCTCTCTTCTTTGCCAATACGGAAAACATGGATTTCCGTAATTACGCAATGACGCCTCTGGTTTTCCTTGGTTTCGGAACTAACGGCGTGGGAATTTATATTGATGATAAAGCGTTCCGCAACCAACATTCGGTCATTGCCATTGACGACATGCTGCATTTGACCAATGACATGTTCTATCTGCCGCCGCAGGCAAATTACACGGTCGTAATTAAACTTTATCCTGCGCAAGACGGTGATTATTATTCGGTACTTAATACCTTGCGTCATGACTATGCCCTCTACCAGAATATTCCGGGATTGTTCGGCTTTGTCTACCGCCACTTGGACAAAGGGTATTTTGAACGTTCCAGGAAACTTGAAACCCCGGCAGAATTCAAAGCGTTTTATGAAGATACCGGTATCCAGATCGCCGGCGTCATGGGCATGTACAGTGAACCTCGAAATCCGGCTAAATACGGGGCTATTTACGGAGCGGAACCCCTGCCGGCGGTGAAAAAACAAATGGAGAGCTATTTACCATTCATCCGGGCCAGCCGGGACGCGGAAGCCAATACTCGATTCATCGCTTACCTTGACACCCACCTGGTAGCGGTTGATCCCAATGGCGAAGTACTGGGCGGCAGTGAAAAGTTTACAGAATTCTATGCCGATAGTCTTTCCTATGGCGAGAATGACAAACCAGTCCCTTATTCCGGCGGCCGCTGGCTTTATAATATCACCCCCGACTTGAACAACCGGGCGGGAAAAATGGTTTTCAATACTCTCGATTACTATTTGGGCGAAGCCGGTTTCGACGGTATCTTCTTTGATGAGTTCAATCACTCTAAAGTACGAACCGATTTTCGTCGCCACGACGGTTATACGGTCTTGCTCGATCGCACCGGCAAAATCAAAGAAAAAGTGGCGATTGTTCCACTCTATTCCGAACAATACCTGCTGGCTCTGGCCAAACGGGCCTTGGCTAAAAGCACGGTTGTTTTTGCCAATGAATTCGATTGTACGCCCGATCTGATGCGGCTGCCGCTGATTCATTTCGCCGAACCGCATATCCAGGAAGACGATTATTTTGTTCGCTCCGCCCAAGCCGGACGGACTCCATTGACTCTTTCGACCACCTGGAAAAGCTATACCAGCTTATGGTCGGATACTAAATATTTTTTGCGTTACGGCGTACTGACCTGCTGCTATGGTGCTCGCATGACCGGCGACCATGTCCTCAAGAAAGTCTACCCGATCACACCGAAAGAGATTTACCCCGGACTGGTGATCGGTGAAGATAAAATGGTAACCAGCCGTTCCGGCAATTATACCTTCGGGCGAAACCGAAAATTGACGGCGTGGATCTATAGCGACCCGGATGGATTGCTCCAACACTCCGTTCACAGTTTCACCGGAACAGATGGTAAAGAATATATACGACTGGATATTGACAGCAATCTCCAAGTGGCCGTTATTACCGAAGAAAAATAAATATATCAAGGATGAATTGAATATGAAAATATTAACTGGCAAACATTGCGAAAACCATTTTTTCACACTCATTGAACTCCTGGTCGTGATTACCATCATCGCCATCCTTATCTCTTTACTGCTTCCGGCATTAAGTAATGCGCGCAATATGGCCAAACGCAGTTCCTGTTCCTCTCAAATCAAACAGATGGGGCTTTTCGCCAACATGTATGCGCTTGACAGCAATGACTGGATCATGCCGGGCTATACCACATCACCGCCAAACCGCGTTCTATGGTTCCAATACATCCAATATCTGAATACAGGCAAATTGCCGAAATATTCGGAGTCTGATCCAGACACCTTTGCGGCGTTTAAAATGTTCATGTGCCCTGCGGAGCCAGTACCGTTCGGAACATTTTCCAGCGATACGGTCGGTAATTTCGGTTACACGCATTACGGAGTCAATACATGGGTCACCGGTTGTTACGCGCCTCCTACCCGCAAACTGTCAATGGTCGTCAAGCCATCGAGCACATTGCAGCATCTTGATCTGGGCATCAAAAGCACCTTCGTTGTCCGGGCTGCTTATTACACCTCATTCCGCCACGTTTCCGCCACTGCAAATGTCGGGCTCATCGATGGCCATGTCGAGTCAAAAAACCAAAAAGACCTGACAACCATCGGATCGGATGATAAATACAAATTCGGAATAACGCTGTGGTCTACGGCCACCGCATTTGATTGAATACGAAAACCAAAAGGAACACGTAATGAAAAAAACTGCATTAATCTTAATCATCTCGGCGGTATGCGGTTGCATGAAAGCTGAAACCGTACTGTCCTTGAATGCGCCATCCGATTTCCTCAAACCGGTAACTCAGGTGGAAATTGATGGCAATAACGTTTTTGAAACCACATCCGTTCTATTAAAGTCAGCAAAGATATTTAACGTTGAACCAGGTAAAACCTACCGCCTGAAAGGTTCCTTTCGTGATACTTCCACGGCTTCGCTTAAGCTTTATTTCGGTATTATACCATTGGATGCCGATGGACGGGAAATTCTGCCCGAACATATTACCATCATGCCCGATACAAATACGGAACTGGCCGAAGACGCCAAAGCAGGAGATGTCACCGTCAAACTGAAGGAAGCCGGCACATGGAGGGCATTTGACCGACGCTGGCGCATTGCCTTTGGTGCTATGAGCGATGGCAGTGATTTGCCGAACCGAGAAATATCTCCTCAATTGAAAACCATTAACAGCAATGAAGTGACTCTGGTACAGGCATTGACCAAGAGTTATCCTGCTGGAACCAAAATCCGGGCGCACCGAACCGGAGACACTTACATCTACAACGCAGCCAACTTCATACCGTTGAAGCCCGAATGGGAAACATTTTCTGGTATCATTCAGGATTCTGATTTGCGTCCGGGAACAAAGTCAGCCCGAATCGTAATTTTGTCATTGCCGCCTCAGCCCAACGCCGGTGCAAAAATGCAATTCAAGGATATTGTATTGGAAGAAGTACAATAAAGATTCATGATTCCAGCCGGATGGATGCCTGGTCTGGTGGTCCGAAACCGGAGCATCAACCATAGAGCCGTTCACGCTTGAACAAGAGCTGTCTCCCGGCAAAGCCTGGCGGGTGAACTCCGTCATCACCTGGCAATAAGGCTATCGCCCGTTTTTCATCAATAATTCAGAAGGAATACGGCGGGAACGCCACCGCCGGAATGTTTTCCGTTCCCGGACGATTGATCGTCCGGGAGCGGAATTTTCATTTTCTCCGGATTTCAAAGAGATCGCATGCGTTTTCAGGTTGAAAGAAGCTTGATTTTATCCCTGAAAATAATTTGAGAAATGGCGGAAATGGAGTACATTACCATCAGATAAGAATTCATAGTCTCTAATATCAGGAGAATTTCACTATGCCAGTCAATAAAAATCGCGCCATTGCCGTGCTGACCAGTGGCGGAGATGCCCCCGGAATGAACCCCGCCGTCCGTGCCGTTGTCCGCACCGGCATTGCCTATAAATTGAACGTCTATGCGGTTTATGAGGGCTATCAGGGGCTGATCGAAGACCGGATTGTCAAAATGGAGTGGAATTCGGTGTCCGGCATCATCGGGCTCGGGGGAACCGTGATCGGGACTGCGCGCAGTAAGGAATTTCATACGCTCGAGGGCGAACTGAAAGCGGCGGAAAACCTGATCCGCCGCGGGATCGACAGCCTGGTCGTCATCGGCGGCGACGGCAGCCTGCGGGGAGCCGACGCATTCAGCTCCGATTGGAGCAACCTCACGGCCGAGCTGGAAGCACAGGGCCGGATCACCGCCGAACAACGGCAAGCCTATCCGAAGCTCCAGATTATCGGCATGGTCGGTTCGATCGACAACGACATGGCCAACGCCGACATGACCATCGGCGCGGATACGGCGCTGCACCGGATCGTGGACGCCATCGACGCACTGCGCAGCACCGCATTCAGCCATCAGCGGATTTTCGTCGTGGAAGTCATGGGCCGCAATTGCGGTTATCTGGCGCTGACCAGCGCCATCGCCACCGGGGCCTCCTGGGTATTCATCCCGGAACACCCCCCGGAAGACACCTGGCAGGATGATCTGTGCCGCCAGTTGGCGGAAGGCCAGAAAGTCGGGCGCCGCGACAATATCATCATTCTCGCCGAAGGGGCGCAGGACAAGCACGGCAACCCCATCACCAGCACCATGGTGCAGGAAATCATCGAAAGCAAACTGCACGACGACTGCCGCGTCACCATCCTCGGGCACGTCCAGCGCGGCGGCGCGCCGAGCGCCTACGACCGTTATATGAGCACGGCCTACGGCTACGAAGCCGTGCAGGAGCTCCTGCGCGAAGGATCGGGCAATGAATCGAAAATCATCGTCACCCAGAACAACCGGGTGGTATCGGTGCCCCTGGTCGAAACCGTGGCCAAGACCAAAGCCATCAACGCCGCCGTCGCCGCCGGGCAGTTTGAAGAAGCCGAGAAAATGCGCGGCATCGGCTGGAGCCAGGCCTGCGAACTGGTCAACCTGAACGCCCAGGTCCGCCCCGACACTCCGCCCGACGCCAACAGTCCGTGCATCGCCGTCATGACCGCCGGCTGGCCCGCCCCCGGCATGAACAGCGCCCTGCGGACCATCATCCGGACCGCCATGAACAGCGGATTCCGGGTACTGGGAATCGAAGACGGAATCGGCGGCCTGATCTCCGGCAAATTCCGCACGTTCAAATGGATGGAAGTCGACCATTGGGCCGGGACCGGCGGCACCCGCCTCGGCACCAACCGCCAGCTTCCGGAAGAACGTGATTTCTACAAAATCGCCGTCAACCTCGACCGCAACAACGTCAAGGGGCTGATCATTCTCGGCGGCTGGACCGCGTTCGCCATCGTCAACCGCCTGCACGGAGCCCGTTCGACGTTCGAGCATTTCAATATCCCGATGCTCTGCGTGCCCGCCACGATCAACAACAATCTGCCCGGCGCGGAACTCTGCATCGGTTCGGACACGGCGCTCAACACCATCGTCGACGCGCTGGACAAAATCAAAACCTCCGCCGACAGCGCCCGCCGTCTTTTCACGGTCGAGGTCATGGGCCGCTACTGCGGCTATCTGGCCCTGCTCAGCGGCATGGCGACCGGCGCCGAATACGTCTATATGCATGAAATGGGCATCACCGTCAACATGCTGCAAAAACACACCCACGAACTGGTGGAGCATTTCCGCAAAGGGCGGCGCGCGGCGCTGATCATCCGCAACGAAAACGCCAACCCGACCTACGACCTTGACTTCCTCAGCAGCCTGTTCGAAGAAGAAGGCGGCCAGCAGTTCGACGTCCGCCAGACCAGCCTCGGTCCGTTGCAGCAGGGCGGCAAACCCTCGCCGTTCGACCGTACCCTGGCTTCGCGCCTCGGTTATGCCGCCACCAAAAAAGTGATCGGGCAAATCTGCGAAGGCGATTCATCCTGCTGGCTGATCGGACAGACGGGCGGCGAAGCCCAGGTCTTTGACTACGATTCGCTGATCAAAACCGTTTCGATCAAATGGCAGCGGCCGCTTTTCCAGTGGTGGGAGCGTTATTACGAAATCACCCACACCCTGGCAATTCAGCCGAAAAATATGGTGGAAAGCCCGGAAGATTAAGCATATCGGCAAAAAATCGGATATTATCGCCTTCGAGTTTGCATTCCCCGGGTTAAAGCCTATATTCTTTAAATCCAAAAGGATGGGTGTAAAAACAAGGAGAAAAACAAATGAAAGGCATTGAGCGCAATCCCATTGTCGTCGTACTATTGACCCTGGTCACTTGCGGAATTTACGGACTGTACTGGATGTATGTTTCGCGCCTGGAAGTCAAAAATTATCTGGAAAACACCACGATTTCGCCGGGAGTCGAACTGCTGTTGGCGGTCGTCTGTTTCCCGTTCGTTTATATCTGGTATTATAAAATGGGGCAGGATGTCGCCAAAATGCAGGAAAAAGCCGGATTGCCGGGCAAAGATCAGTCGATGCTCTTTCTGGTTCTGTCATTTTTCGGTCTCGGGCTTGTAGCCAATTACATTATTCAGGAAAATCTGAATGAAGTCTGGAAACAGCAATAAAACGCTCAGACACAGCATTATCATACTGGCGGCGGCTTTCGCCGCCTTTTTTTTCCTGACGTACCTTGTCGGAAGCAACACGCTGTGCTGGTTCAGGACCATGACCGGGCTCCCCTGCCCCGGATGCGGGCTGACTTCGTCCGCCAAAGCGCTCCTGCGCGGCGAAATCATTCAATCGCTGAAGTACCATGTGTTTCTGCTGCCGGTCGCGGGAATCTTCCTGATTTTCATCCTGCGGAACAAAATCGCCTTTTTTAAACGGCTTCACGAAAGCCGCCTGTTTTATCCCGCCTTCCTGATCCTGTTCGTCCTCTATTTCATCGCCCGGCTGATCCTGTACTTCCCCTCGGGCCCCTACCCGATGACGTATTCCAGGTCTTCGGTCGTCTACCGGATCGGGCACTGGCTGTCAAATAGAATCGGAATCTCTATTTCAGGAAATGATCGGCCAGGTCCAGATAATGCGCCCAGTCCTGCGGCGTCTGATCATGCTTCCCGGTCCGCAGGTGATAACTGATTTCACCGGTCAACGGCGTATCCGGCGGCGGCATGACGTCCGAGCCAAGCCCTTTCGCGCCAAATAGACGGTATACCTCGCCGGCATGCACACAGGACAGGAATTCCCCCCGTGGGTCTGCGTAAATATCCTCGGTGGCGCTGGCCACGCAAACCGGACGCGGCGCAATCAACGAAAGCAAAAAATGCTGGTCCAGCGGCAGCGCCGCTTCGTTCGCGCGATATTGCTCGAATGACGTTCGGAACCAGTAAGGACGGATGGTCTGGAGAATCTCCACGTTTTCTCCGAAAAAATGCTTGAACAGCGCCGCCCCGGCGCAACCAGAATTATTGCTGATCACCAACCGGAACCGGGCGTCATTAGCCCCGGCCCAGAGCGCGGTCTTGCCGAGACGTGAATGCCCGTGCAGCGCGACCCGGGCGGCATTGACCAGAGGCTCGTGTTCCAGACAGTCTAGAGCACGCAGCAGTCCCCACGCCCATGCGCTGATCGCGCCGCATTCGGCATTCAGCGAGGCTGGTTCGGCATCGCCGCAGAACAACCGGTAAATACTGCGATCCCAGTACTCGTTTGCGTCCGGGAACAGGTCCTGATAGCAGACCGTGGCCGAGGCATAGCCGCGCCGGACGGTTTCTTCGAAACACCAGCGCCCGGACTGAATACCGCGGGCTCCTTCGGTCATATCCGTTTCGGGTGCAAGCCCGCCGGTCATCCGCACGTCACGCTCGAAAGTCGTAGCGTGATTCCCTTTGAAGTTCAATCCTAAAAAAGCCGGAACCGGCTTGCCCGCACCGGACGGAATATAGAGCAGCATATCCATGAAATGCGTCCGCCCGTTGTTCATCGCAAAATGAATGCGGTATTCTTTGCGGACCGCGATTCCGCCCAACGCCCCTTCCCGGCAGGAAAGCAGCTCAAACGACATCCGATCCGGACGCGGCGGCAGCTTACCGTAGATCTCATTACGATACAGTTCCAGAATCCGGGGACGTTGAAAATTCACCCATTCAAACGCATTAGCCACCTTGGTTCCGTCGCTTTTACCCAGCGGCGACGGCAATACGTAAGGCGGGACATTCGCCTCATCAAGGTTGGCGGTATCCATCAGTTCCTGTCTGGTTTTCATGCAAAAATCCTCATCGGTTGAATTATGGCAATTCATATATTTTAACGCCATATACCAGTTTTTCAACAGCAAATCAAACAATTTTCGCAGCGGCACGTTGCCGCACACAGTCCGGCGCATATCAATGAGTTCTGTTTGTTTATTTCTGCTTATTGGTAAAAATAAAATTTTTATGAACCATCAAAGAATATCTGTAATACGAAGGAAACTTGAATGGATGATTTTTTTATGGATTTGATTGGAGCGGCCTCCCCTTTTGTCTTGATCATACCTTGATTGCCGCATTGTTTCAGGATGAAATCTTCACCTTTATTTGCAGTAATCAGTGGAGTTTCCGGAATTTGAACGTCAAAAAGTTTGAAGCGGAACTGGTCAATCAGTTTGCAACGCTGTTGGCAAAACTGCCGTGGAGCAACGAGCAAGGGTGCGGCGAATGCCCGGCTTGCCTGGACCGCCTGAACAACGGTTTTCTGATTCCGGAAATGAACGATCCGAAAAAGGCCCGCTGCCAGAACCGTGCCTATCTTGCCAATAAATGCCGTCAATATATTGCCGATCAGATTGCCGGGGATTCGGAACTGGTGTTGATTGCGCATGGTTCCGGCAACTGCCGAATCGAAGATTCCGGCGATCCGCTGTACGGCGCGAACATTATTGCGCCCGGTCTGTGGACCGAATGCAAGGCATCGAAAGGCGGCAAAAAGGCGATTGCCATTGATACCGGCGCCGAGGTCTATGTGAAAGTCAGCAAACCGAAGAAAACGGGCAAAAATGGTGAAAATTCGCCCGAGCTCACCGCGACCGAAGATATCACCGCCGGAAAAACGAAAACCCTGGCCGAGCGCAAAGCGGCCAAGCACAAGCAGCGTCAGCGCCGGGCCATCAGCAAACTGATCGCCTTCATTGAAACGTTCAATTACACGATTCCGGACCGCAAAACGCTGTTCCTCCTGATCGACTGCCGGGGCATCGGCGAGTCCCTCGGTGCCCGTTATGATCACGATGAGCGCAAGTATCACAACGAATTTTAAAAAAGCCAAGGAGTGTTCGGGACTTGATAAATTCGTCTGGCGCAAACTTTCGCAAGAGATTATTTCCTCGCTCAAACACGGGCAGATCGGAGCGGAATCGCCCTGATGGGATGACGCGGATACGATTGCCGGACTGATCGGGTTCAGCATGAAACAGGCATTCAAAGAGGCTGTGGATGAATTGCCCGATCCGCAAAGCTGGCTCAAGCTCGAAGCCGAGGAAGCGAAAGCCGCGTGATGGCCTATCTTTTCAGGAGACCTCCTGGGGGGCTCCATTCGCGAAAAATCAGTACGTCATTATTTGTAAAAAGAGAATTCGGCAAGTATATTTCCGATATGAATTAAGGAAGACTGTCATGAACAATATTTTGAAACGTCTGCAGGATGAGATGAATGCCAGGCTCAAAGGGGGCTTGTATCATTACACGCAGGTTGCAATGGCGTACAATTCCAACCGAATCGAGGGGAATCAGTTGACTCATGACCAGACCCGGCACATTTATGAAACCCATTCCATTCTCATGGAAAAAGATTCGACGGTAAAAACGGATGATATCATCGAGACGCTGAACCATTTTGCGGCTTTTGATTTTATGCTGAAAACTGCGGCGGAAGTTCTCTCCGAGAAAATCATCAAACATTATCATCTTCTGCTTAAACAGGGTACTTCGCAAAGTAAACTTGACTGGTTTAATGTCGGCAAATATAAAAAACTTCCGAATACCATCGGAGAACCGGAAACAACTCCGCCCAAATCCGTTGCAAAGGAAATCAGGGCATTGCTGGCCGGCTACAACGCATTGAAAAAGCATACGGTCAAAGATATTGTCAAGTTCCATTTTGAGTTTGAGAAAATTCACCCGTTCCAAGATGGCAACGGCCGTGCAGGCCGATTGATTATATTCAAAGAATGCTTGACCCACAATATTGTTCCATTCATTATTGATTCAGAGCACAGACTTTTCTACTACAGAGGTCTTCAGCAATATTCCGGAATTCCGAAATATCTGAATGATACCTGTCTTTCCGCGCAGGACCATTATTCAGAAGTCTGTAAAAAATTCAAAGCAATTCTCTAAATCTGAAAAGCTCTCACCTCAAATTTTATTCCACATTCTGATCTCTATTTTTGGGTAATCGATCCTTAAAAGAGAAGTCGTCTACTCCGTCTGAATCGACTTGGAAAACGGCACGTTCCCCGGAAACGGGGAAACGGCCTTTTTTCCTGTCAGTGAAAGTCGATTCAACCGAAAAAGGAGTACGAAAAAATGAATTCCAAAAATCATCAACATGAAAATGCCGTTGTCGAGATCAGCCCTGAGGAACTGGATTTATCCACCATGACCCGTCAATGCCGCCATTGAAAGAGGCTTCAAATCGCAAAACAAAAGCAATTGCTTCTACCATTGGAACTTTTCCGACGAAATGGAAGCCTACCGTTTTCTGCTCCAACATCAATAGAAATTTCGCAGCGGCGCGTCGCCGCACGTGGTCTCGCGGCGGAACGCGAGTCGCTCGAAGAACGAAAACATTTCGCCCGTTGGGCGACCAACGTAGTTGCCGTTGGATCGCAAGCGGCGACGCGCCGCTGCGTTGCGGATGCTATGCATCCAAATTAAAAAAATAAACCCAAAACAGGAGCCCCCGACATGTTCGATCTATACCAAAAAATCACCGATCAAATCATTGCACATCCGGACAAAGGCGTCATTCCATGGCGCTGCCCGTGGAAGTGCAGCACTATGCCACCGCAGAATATGATTTCGAAACGCCCGTATCGCGGAATCAACGCATTCCTGCTGAATCTCGCTCCGTACAAACAGCCGTACTGGCTGACCATGCGGCAGGTGAACCATCTCGGCGGCCATGTCCGAAAAGATGAAAACGCCACGATCCTCAACCGAGCTCCCCGTCAGGAGGAGCCCGACCATGAATGACCTCATTTTTCAAGGCAAAAGCAACCGCCCGATCTACCTGATTTCGACGGTCTGAAATCTTTGCTGGTTCGCCATCGGCCTCAGCATCGGCATGGCCTTCCTGACCCCGTCCGCCTCCGCCCTCGCCGGAGCGCTCTGGGGCAACGGCAGGCTCCACCGGCGGCGGCATCCTCCGCCAATAACACAAAACCATCCGTCTGGACGAAATTCGCAGTATCAGCTTTCAACGAACCGTCATCCAGCAGATTTTCAACTGTGCCGATATCTTCATCAGCACCTCCGCCACCGACAATTCCTCCATCCGCTTCAAAAACATCGACCATGTTCAAATCGTCTACCGTCAAATCAATCTGTACCGATGAATGCCACCAGGAAAATTTCCGAAGTTAACTTGATAACCAACCGGAAGCAGATTATATTCATAGTGTAACAACAGGACAAAAACCATGAAATTACTGACCAGCAGCGTTTACACATTCTCTGACTTGATAAGAGATAATTTCCTGTACGTGGATAAGACGGAATACATCTGGGAACTGGTTCGCATTCCCAAGGCCATGTATTTTCTGTCACGTCCGCGCCGCTTTGGCAAGTCCCTGACCGTATCCACGCTGGAAGCAATTTTCAATGGCGAAAAAGAGTTGTTCAAAGGCCTCTCCATATATAATAAGGACTATGATTGGAAGAAATACCCGGTCATCCACCTGGATTTTGCGGATAGAAAGAACGAGTCTCCTGATGCTCTGGAAGAAAGCCTGCAAGTGAAATTAAGCGTTTGTGCGGAAAAACATGGTGTTTGCCTGAAAACAAATAATGCGCAGGAGCAATTTGCCGAGTTGATCAGACGATTGGGGGCGCAAGAGAAGATAGTCATCCTGATTGATGAATACGATAAACCGATTCTGGACAATATCGGCAAACCTGAGGTCGCGGCCATTCAGGATAAATTAAGCAACTTTTACAGCGTCATCAAGGCGACCGAGCCGTTCCAGCGGTTTGTATTTATGACCGGCGTAAGCAAGTTCACCCATGTTTCGGTGTTTTCCAAACTGAACAACTTAACCGATATTACGCAGAACCAGCAGTATGGTTGTATCATGGGTTACACTCAGGAAGAGCTGGAGGCGAATTTTGGAGACAGGATTGACCGGGTTGCAAAGCAACAGGATATTTCCCGGCAGGAATTGCAGGGCAAACTCAAGCAATGGTATAACGGATATTGCTTCCATGAAAAAAGCGTTTCGGTTTATAATCCGGTTTCCATTGCCCAATTTTTTAATAATGATGGTGAATTCAGGAATTACTGGTTTGATACCGGGACGCCGTCTTTCCTGTTGGAACTGGCGAAAAAGACCAATTTTGATTTAGAAAAGGCATTGACAGAGCCAGTATCGGGAATGGCTTTCAAATCTTATGAGATTGAAAACCTTGATACTTTGGCTCTATTGGTTCAGACCGGCTATTTGACGATCAAAGGGACCGAGCAGGAATTCGGTAAAACTTTTTATCGTTTGGGCTTCCCAAACCTTGAGGTGGAAGAGGCCTTTAATACTTATTTGTTAAGCAATTATGCCATGATCCCAAAAGAAGCAGTCGATAGCTTGAGCGTCAACTTGGCCAAACTGGTCAGAACCGGTGATGTGAATGCTTTTATGGATTTATTGAGCGGCTTGTTCAAGCAGATTCCTTATACGATCCATGTCAAGAATGAAAAATATTATCAGACGATATTTTTTACCCTGTTCCTGTCGATAGGGTTGCATATCGAGGCGGAGTCCTGTATCAATAAAGGCCGGATCGACGCCGTGGCGAGCAATGGTGATTGGACTTACCTGTTGGAGTTCAAGCTGAACAAGAGCGCGGAGCTCGCTCTGGCGCAGATTAAGGACCGGGAATATTTCGGTAAATATCTGCATACCGGCAAGCGGATTATGATGATCGGCGTCAATTTCGACTCCCAAACCGGCGAAATCACCGGCTGGCAGAAAGAAGAATTGACGCCTTGAGTTAATGTCTATTTCGAACGATAGTAATATCCCAGCAAACCGGGAATTGATTCGCAGTGAACGATGTCGCCTTCTCTTTGCCAATGGGTTGCGTTTTCGATAATACACCCGCCGTTGAATTTGCCATTCGGACGTTGAGTGTGATAATACTCGATATATGTATCCAGCGTTTCCTGTAGTGCTTTTTCACTCAAAAACATGCAGTGATTCAGGCATTCATACTTGATTTTCCGGACGAATTGCTCGGCATGATAATTCATGACCGGCGCACCGGGGGCAATTCTTTTGGGGAGAATACCGATTTGCGTGAAATACCAGTCGACTTCCGGCGTGTACCGGCGATCCCGGTCTCGGATAAGGAAGCGCGCATTCGTGGAATGGATTTTGGTGGAGCGCATTTAGAGTATTTGTATTTTTCCGGCTTTCTGAAGAACCTGATTTCGTTCGCCGGCGCTCCTCTTTCAATCCCACCCCTCTGCCGGCAACAGGTCAGGTTCTCCATCTTATCCCCCATTTGATGAATACCTTCTGCCGGGGAAATTCATTGTTGCAATGAATACAGCCAGGCTTCGTGATAGCGCTTGAGCGCCGGATTGGAGCGGCCGGGAAATTCATCCGTATCGTCGGCATCCGCTGATGGGTGAGCGGCGAGGAAGTCGCGTCTGGCGGCGGTTTTCGCGGTCTTCGGACGAAGTCCCATTGCCAGATGCTTTTGCAGATACGAATCGTATTCCGCGCCCCAGCGAATGCTTCGGATCAATGCCTTTTCGTGCCGTTTCCGGTGAAACCGCCGGTATTTGCTGGCATCGTCAAAAATTGTTTGCAATCGGGCATGGGTTTCCGTCTCCGAAAGATTCGCCCAGGCAAGAACTTCGCGGAGCATTTCAGGAGAAAGAACCAGATTGTCGGCGGATATTCGAATATTCATGGAAGAATACGGCGAACAGTTTGTCGAACCGTCCGCCGTGCGTGGTTATTTCTGCTTTCCGGCTTCGGAGGCGGCGGCTTTCTGGAACACCCGGAGCAAGCCGCGCCCGGAAAGCGATTCGTGCGGACGAACCAGTCCCAGCGTCACCAGGATCACGGCGGGCGGTTGAGCTTTGCTTAACATTGAGATTCCTCCTTGATGTCGGGTTGTGGTTTCGATTTGCAAACACACTTGCATCAAGGAAGTCAATTTTCCCGTTTTTTCCGGAAAAAATCATCGAATTACGCTCAAAATCAAATTCTCCGTTTCCACTTCGTTTCCGTTTTTCAGGACCACAAAAGACACACCGGGAAATTGAACAGGACGGGCCGCAACGGCGGATTACCGCTCCACTCCGTTTTCAAGGGCGTGCGCCACCCAACTGATGATTTCCAGAGGATTTTCCATTGTAACCCGATGCAGGAGCCTGGAGAATGGCGGAAGCGTCCGGCAGGAGCCGTCGCATAGCTCCGGCTCTTTCGGATAAGGTTGCTCCGGGCGACGGCTTCTTTCCGACCGTTCTTGACATTTCCGATAACGCAAGAGCATAAATGTCCTGTAAACGGACCGCTTTACGCCGGAACTTCGATTTCAGGGCGATTATCAGTAATTTCCATGTCATTCTGGTATAAGACAATATCATCACTCCGCCCTCCTGTTCCGTTGGAATAAAATAGATCGGACCGGATAAAAATCAACCCGGAATACGGCGAAATTCACACCTTCGGAAAAAATGCTTATTCCCCGGTGATCCGGCAGGCGAGCGCTGGCCCGTCAATGCGCCGGACTCGTTCGATCTGCATGCGCTCGAACAATCCCTGCAGAAAATGGAGAGGCGCCTTGGAATCATACGGAATTACGGATGATCAACTCCGGTGGGATATGGAGGTTTTTCACTTCTCCGTCAGGCTTTTGAATGGACTGCAGCAACAGATTGGCGGCGGAAGCGCCGACCTCGAAAACCGGATGCCGCAGCGTCGTGACCGGAACCGGGCAGAATTGCAGCAGCGGGCTGTCGTCAAACCCGGTCACGCCGATGTCTTCCGGCACCCGGATGCCGCGCTTCAACAGTTCGCTGATGACGCCAAACGCAGTCACGTCGCCGGCACAGATTACGCAATCAGGTAATTTTTTCCGCTCCAGCAGGCGCTCCACCGCGCCAACGTAGCCATTATGGTTGTCGGAAAGGTTCCAGATGTGTTCGTCCGACCAGTCGAGGCCGTGCTTCCGGACGGTTTCTTCCACGCCGCGCAATTTGTCCATGCTGAAGTTCGGCAGGCTGCGGAGATAGACGAAATCCCGTTTGCCGCTCTGAATCAGGAAATTCAACAGTTTCTCCATCCCGGCCGCCCGGTCGATGGAAACCGCCGGGAAACCGTCCAGACAGGGATCAATCAGTACCAACGGCCGTTTCCACACACTCAATGCCTTGCGGAAGCGCTCCGGGTCAACCGCAATCGGGTAACTCAGGACTGCCAAGGCGTCCACGGCAAAGGCCTGCATATAATTCAGGACTTCTTCCAGACTGTCCTCGCCGGAGGGCATGGCGATCAGCGTCTGGTATTCCCAGCAGCGCAGCGATTTATTGAACGATTCGACAATATGGTTGAAGATTTCGCTGGCCAGCCCGAAAATAACGATTCCCACCACTTTGCTCGAACCGCCGCGCAATACTCGGGCGTGGAGGTTGGGCTGATAATTCATTTTTCGGGCGGCGGCGCGGATTTTTTCGGCCGTTTTGAGGCTGACTCTGGTGCCGCTGCTGCCGCCGGTCAGCACGCTGGCGACGGAGGCATGGGAAATATTCAATTCCCTGGCTATATCGATCAGGCGAACCTTTTGGGGCTCGGACATGAGGATGCTCCCGCGTTATCTTATATTTTACCAAAGCTGTTCCATTTCTGAAATGTAACACTCCAGTCCCGGATTGTCAATCCCCGCCGTGCGGCAATCGCTGTAATTTCAATACCCGGCCCGGTTTTGTCCCGGCGGCGCACCGGACGGGGTATCATAAGTCCGCAGGTCTTTTCCGGCAGACGGGTATTCAATTTTTCAACAATGCATTTTTCTGAGCCGATAATAGATAACTCAAAGGCGGCGGCAGGAAAATGAAAGCATCTTCTACTGCGCCGGAAAATTCGATACATCACGTTTTTCCGTCAGGGCCCGGATTAGTACCGATAAATTCATGCGTGCCAATGATTTTCCGGTTTTTCTCCACCAATTCATCATCCGCCCATAAAGCGGCATCCACCCATTCTCCCCCCTGGCTCTTTATCAATACGGTAAATTGTCGGTGCGGGGCGGAATGCTGAAATAGAGTTTTCCTTTTGGGGAAATCAAGTGGATTATGCCGTCAATCACGCTTACGTTGACTGGCGCCGATGAATTTCGGACTTGAATCGTATTACGGCCCGGCTCCACGCGCAACCGGTAAACGCCATTCATTTTCGCTTCAAACGTCAATTTACGCGAACTGTTTGCCGGTATTCCTTCGAGCGTCTGCCCGTTGCCGTCCGGAGCGAACAGAATCAATGGCGGGCATTCCAGCGTATTACGCCCGACCGTCTTATATTTAAGCTTCATCTGAATTTTTTCCCCCTCGCTGCAAAAAAGAAGAAAATCGATTTTGCCGCGAAAAAACATCGTCGGGCACCCGTTTCCTTCCGACGGCGCTTCGGAAAGCCGAAGTTTATCCATTTCCAGAGCTTTGATGCTGCCGTACGTATTTTCACCTCCGGTTGACTTCAAATATTCGAATACATCATGTTTCTGTCTCTCGACAATAATTTCCCCTTTCAGATATTCTTTTAAGGAGTGAGGCGGAAAAACGATAATGCTGTTATTAACGACAGGATGGTTTCCCGCCGCTTTCAGGATCGGTTTTTCAAAGAAGACATTACTGCTGTTTTCCAGAATTATCGCGGAATTATTTCCCGTGTAAGAACCGTTTTCCAGGATTATTTCCCCGGAGTTTTGGGCGAGCCTGATCAGCATGGCCGCTCCATGCTTGTTGACGGCGGTGCAGTTGATGAATTTAAAATAGCCCCCAGGCCCATTCTGCGTTTGTTCATCAATGACGGATTTGATGGTAATCGCAGCGGGTCGTACCCGCCGCTGGTCGCCCAGAGGGCGAAATAACGGATTCCGCTCTGTGAGCGGGCAGCGTTTCGCCGCTGCAGCACGCCCGGGCACGGCCCGGTGCGAACGGATGCTTCGCATCCTGACGGAAGAACTTCGCGGCGGCACGTTGCCGCACGCGGTCCAGCGCGCGGACTGCGCTGGTCGTCCAAAGGGCGAAACAGAAGATTTCGCAAGCAGAACGGTTTGGGTCAGAGAGCGTCTTCGGCTCCGGCATCCACCCGGGACAGGGAGATCGAATCAAGGCTGATCGAACTGCCGTCGCCGGGGCCTGCGATCACATAAATCGTCAAGGCATCGGCTCCGGCCGGAACCGCGAACTCACGGGTGACGGTCTGTAACTGGCCGCCTTTGCCTTTTTCGACCAGATTCAGCAGGGTTTTGCCGCCGCCGACCAGGCGGAACCGGATGTATTCCGTCCCGGCGGGCAGGAAATATCCGGCGGTCAGCCGGTAGGTGCCGGGGGTGACTTTCACATTATGCAGACTGGCGCCCATTTCGTATTTCGGACCGGTCTTGAATTCCAGGCAATAGCCTTCGCCGCCGGGGCTCGGGGCGACGCCCTTCAAGGCTTCCCGGGCTTTCCAGCCGTTGAGTTTTTTGTTGCTGAAGTCATGGCTGAACACCTGATTCGGGTCTTTCTTCGCTGCCGGTTGTTCACCGAGGATGTCGCGGCGGTACCAGTCCACCGATTCCCAGGCGATCTTCTCGGCGCGCGCCGACGAGAACAGATCGGTCCAGCTCCAGCCGATCCGATCCCGGTTCGCTTCACGGAAAGCGACCAGTTCGCGCGAGACTTCCTCCAGCCGGTTTTCCTTTTTCTCCTGTTTCAGATTGGCATGGCGCATGAATTGCCAGGACAGGAAGGAATGGCGGTCCACAAGGATCAATTCGTCCAGCAGGCTTTTCTGCTGCGGCTCCAGTTTCTTTTTTGCGGCTTCCTGCAGGATGGCGGCGCTCTGCTTGAAGTCGTCTTCGGAAATGAACGCGGCGATATTCCGCGCCAGCACCATGCCGATCTGCCCGGCGTCGTTCAGGCGGCGGTTTTCTTTTTCGAGGGTGGCGGTGACCTTGTTCTGCATCTGCTCGCCGGCCTGCCGCCAGAACTGATAGTAACGGCGGATTTCCGGTGCGGCCTCGCCATAGGCCGAACAATACTCGCTCTCCAGTTCTTCGAACGACTTCGACGGATCGTGCATCATCCGTGCGCTGATGTAGTATTCAAGATCGATGTTGCGGGCTCCGCAGTTGCCGTCGTAGTCGGTGCCGAAGATTTTGAACCGGTTGGCCGCCTGGAATTTGTCGTAAATGCGTTTTTCCAGACCGCGGTTGTAGGGGGTGTTGCCGCAGAGATCGTTCGGGCGCAGGAAAACATTTTTCGCTCCGGCCTTGGCCCAGTCCCCGAAAAACGCCTCGTTGTCCTCGAACATCATGGGGACCATGCCGAGCAGGAGGTTGTCGGGGTATTCGACCTTTTCGCGCCGGGGCGGATAGCGGTAATACGAATACACATACGTGACCAGTTTGACGTCGGGGCGCAGCTTGACGGCTTTTTCCGCGATGCGGTTCCAGAACCACAGGTAGCGGTCGGTCAGGTGCGCCAGGAAATCTTCGCCCGGCCTGCGGGCGTCCAGCGCCAGACAGTTTTCACAGCGGCAGAAACCCGGCGTGCCGTCGTTCGGGCAGATATTCCAGTATTCGGGTTTACCCGCCTCCACCCATTCCCGGATGATGACGTCGACGACTTCCGGGTTGGACAAGCAGAGCTTTTCGCGCCCACGCAGGCGCTCGGGCAAGCCGCGGCGGCCGCTTTCGTCCAGGCCGAAATACTCGGGGTGCTCTTTGCCGTATTTCTTCCACCAATCGCCGAAGGCGTGGCCGTATTTGAAGTTCGAACGCTTGCCGTGCCGCATCCGCCGCGCCCACAAATGATCCTGATACTGGCGTTCATCCACTTCCGCCTCGGACAGCCGCAGGCTCTCCGGCACGAGTTTATTTTTCGGCTGGATCAGGCGGTTGCGCCACCAATAGACCCGGACTCCGGTCATTTCATAAGGCATGGTCCAGCGGTAATCTTTCTGATCCGGCAGCTTTACACTCTGACGGGCTTCATAGACGATTCCGGCGTCGGTGGGGCGGAGCCACTTTACACCGAGCTCATTCTCGAGAAATGCGTAAACGGCGCTCAGGGTCCCGCAGCGGGTTTTGCTGCCCATCAGAGCACCGTCCCAGGAATCGTCGCCCCAGAAATACACTTTATCGCCGCGGATGGCATAATGCGCCTCGGTGGATTCCGGTTTTCCGGTTTGCCCGTCAACCGGGCTGCCGATCAGGAACTTGTACCGGGCGCCCGGCTTGCGGGGGCCGCCGATCAGCGCGAGATGCTTTTCCATCTCTTTCGTCGCCAGGCTCTGAATCGGATCGCCGGGGTTGGCGGTCTCGACGGCGATCTCATTTACCGGCCATTCGAGCGCCAGCGCGCTCAACGCTCCGGCGATCAGGAACGCAATCAATGGAACTTTCATATCATACTCCTTGATGAAAAATTAATAAACGTCGGAAGCCACATACCACCAGCCCGCGGTGGCGGGAATGTCCTTGTTTTCCATGAACAACTGATCCGCATGACCGTCGAGATAAAGCATGGTGCCGGACTGTATTCCGTTGTGGTGCGGGTAGAACCCGTTGGCGGACGGCATCGCCGGATTGTAGGTTTTGGAAACCCGGTAATTGCCGTCGTGCATATAATAGCCGCCGATGCTGTCGCCGATGATGAATTTTCTGGTCGGCTGCCTGGCTTTGATCACTTTCGGGTAATTCACTCCTTCCTCGCCCAGCCGCCAGTTGTAGGCGATCGAACCGTCTGCCGTCGGCATCGTCGTGCTGGAGTCTTTCATGCCGGCGCATCCCAGATGCTGATCGATTCGCGCCGAATGGAAAAGCCCTGCATCGTAAATGGAGCGGTACCAGCGCTCATTTGCTCCTGCACCACCCCAGCGCGCCCAGGGGGCGTAATCGTCCGACTGCCCGAAATACATGCCGAAAATCGTCCCGATCTGTTTGCGGTTGCTGGTGCATTTGATGGTCAGCGAGCGTTCCCTTGCTTTGTTCAGCGCCGGCAGCAGCATCGCCGCCAGGATGGCGATGATCGCGATCACGACGAGGAGTTCAATCAATGTGAAGTTGCGAAAAATCAAAGAGTTGCTCCCCCTCCGCAAAGTCCTGCCGGGCAAGACATCCGTCCGATTTCTTTTTTTCTGGCAATTCATGGCTTTTCCTTTCTATTTGTTCCTGGTTGTATTGGAGAGCGCCCGGCATCCGCAAGCGTCGTGTACCACATTCGGCGGCTTTGGCTGCCGGGTTTCTGAAGTTGAGCCGAGGGAACTCGACTTTCCAGATGCTGGTCAATTTTTTGTTTGCGACACCGGCGTTGATCCTCCAGCGCGGCAGTTCATCGTCGTCGCCGAGCGTGACCGTTGCCTCGGCGTCGATTCCCATCCGCTGATAAACGGCATTGCTGAAGGCGGCCTTTAGCACGATTCCGCTGTTCAGTTGTTCGGAGTTCACCTCCACCCGGCGGCATTGCCCGGCGGTGAAGGGGATATAGCGGACATGGCTGTTGCCTTGGTCCGGTTCCAGAAAGAACATTTCAAGTATCCAGAGGTCGGTACCGGAGAGGATGGCGTTGCGTCCTCCGGCGCGGTAGAACCCGGCGGGTGAAAAATCCTGTTTTTTGAATACCACACCGCAATGGCGATTGTAGATACCGATATGGGCGGCTGTTTCAAAGAGCCTGGTCCTGGCGCCGCCCGCGTCGGGAAAGGGCCAGTGCCCCAGGTCCGTTGCCATAAGCATGATTTGAAGCAGCCCCAGCGATAGCATCCCGATTATTTTCATTGAACGGCCCCTGTTGTTTCGTGTTTTCAGCATTATTGAATTAACGTTAATTTTAAGTATATTATACAGCGGGGTAAAATATTTGTCAAGAGGGGCGGCGTTTTTTTTAACTGTTTTTGACGAACATTCCGCCGTCAGGCTTTCCGGACTCCGGGATTTCGCCGATCTGCTATTCCGAATATCGCGCTGGATGATTGTGTTTTTCGCGAGATTTTACCGGGTGAGCGGTGATGTGTGTTGACTTTTTTCAAACAGAAAGCGAATCCGGCATTGACATTGCGCCTGGTTCGGTATATAATACAATAACAAAAAAATTAACGTTAAATCAAAACAGGGAGTTATCATGTCTGTTATAACTGTTGCCAGAACTTACGCCATCGTCGGAGTCGGGGCCCGCTCTGCCATGTTTGCCGGGGCATTGGCCGGCCGCCGGGAATTGAACCTCAGCCTCTCCGCCATATGCGACAGCAATCCCATCCGGCTGGACGCCTATCGGCGGAAACTTGCCTGCGAACACCGACTCGCCCCCGCGCAAGTCCCCGCCACCCAATTTGATCTGCTGTTGCGCGACCCCGCACTCGATACGGTCATTATCTGTACGCCCGATAACACCCATGCCGATTACATCTGCCGTACCTTGGAAGCCGGCAAGAACGTCATTGTGGAAAAGCCCATTGCAATCAACGCCCTCCAGTGTTCCAAAATCCTGTCAGCGCTCCGCAACCACCCGGAAGCCAACGTCAAAGTCACCTTCAATTGCCGCTTTATCCCCTGGGTCCGGCAACTCAAACGACTGATCACTTCGGGCGTCATCGGGGAAATCGTCCACGCAGAGCTGAATTGGACGCTCGATACCCGCAAAGGTGTCACCTATTTCGCCCGCTGGCACAGCGACAAGGAGATATCCGGCGGGCTGATCATCCACAAGGCCTGCCATCACCTCGACCTGCTGCATTATCTGCTCGACGCGGTCCCGGAACGGGTATTCGCCTCCGGCCGCCGCGCCTTCTTCGGCAGCGAAAACAAGCACAAGCACGGCATCGGCGAAGTTGCCGGGCATTATTTCGATGCCGATGGAGCGAAAGGGGACCCTTTTGCACTCCATTCTCCCCTCATGGAACAAAACCGCGAACTGCTGCTCCGTGCCGCCGCCTCCGATGGCTACCGCCCGGACCGTAGCGTCTGGCGGCCCGGTATTTCCATTGAGGACACCATGAATGTCCAGGTTGAATGCACCGGCGGGCAAAGCTATCATTATTCCCTGATGGCTTTTTCGCCCCGTGCCGGGCGGAGGCTGACCCTGTATGGTACCGGCGGGCAGATCGATTTCTGCAGCGAATCCTACAGCGGCGCATCCGGTAAACCGCTTCCCCCCGGCGCGACCGAAGCCGCATCCACCCGGGAATACCTGATCGTCCATCCGCTGTTCAGCGTGCCCTACACCTTGCAGGTCGAACGGGCCGACGGAGGGCACGAAGGAGCGGACGAGCCGATGCTGGACGGAATCTTCAATCCGCCCGCCGACGAAGATGAATTCAACCTGCGCCCCGGCGCCGAACAGGGCGTGCTCGCCACGTTGACGGGGGCCGCCGCCAACATCTGTTTTGAAACACATGAAGCGGTCGATATTTTCCGACTCTGCCCGGAGCTGCCACGCAAAACGTCATTGAAGGAATATCTCCGATGATCGCTCATGATGCCGTCCTGTCGTTCGCCTCGGAACTGGTGGCGCCGCACCGACTGACGTTCAGGGTGGACCCCGGGCTGGCGCCCGATGGTTATCGGTTTGAATTTGCCGATGGAGTACTGGAGGTTTCCGGCGAAAACGCCAGAGGAGCGCTTTATGCCGCTTACGACTTTCTCGAAGGGGCGGTACGGGGTTCCGACGCGCCGCGTTTCACGATCCGTGGCGTCAATCCCTGCGAATCGCTGGCCCGGCACTCGCCGGAACAGTTGAGGAAATTCATTGACCGCCTTGGCCGCTGGCGGTTCAACCGGATTGTCATCCATACCCAGTACGGCTATGAGGAACACCGCGAACTCCTGGAAATAGAATGCGCCAGGCGCGGCATCGAACCGATCCATTACACCTATTACAATCTGGCTTTCTGCGGCGACGTATCCCCGGAATATTTCGCACGCAAAGCCGACGGCGGCGTGAAAGCCTCCGGACGCCGCCTCGAATGTTACGATCGCCTCTGCGCCTCGAATCCGGAGGGGCTCGCCGCCTATGGGAGAGGCGTGGATGCCTATCTGCGGACGCACCCGGAACTGGATGAAATTTTATTCGCCACCGCGGATGGCGCCGAATATTGTGAATGCGCCCGCTGCCGCCATCTTGGGCCGGTTGAACAATGTATGGCGTTCTATGATCCGTTTTTTGATTGCGCGGGCGGGCGCAAACGCCATTTTATAAGCTACTTCCATCGCTATCACCTACCTGTCGACCTCCGCCGCCTGCAGCAGACGGAGTTCATCATGTTTGACACCCATGTCCGTGACCGCAGAGTGCCGCTGCGCGACGAATACGCCCGTTCCGCCGTACAGCCGCGACTGATTGAGGCCGATCCGCGCGCCTCCATGCCGGTGAACCGCTATCTGATCGACCGCCTCAAGGAATGGCGCGAAGTCGCCTCGGGAAAAGTGTATGTTTTCGAAAACTATATGATGCAGAGCATTTATGGCGTCCCCACGCTCGACAACCACATCTATCTCCAGGACTTGCGGCTGTTTGCGGAACTCGGGATCGACGGTGTGGTGTACGAGGCTTTCGAACCGGGAATTCAGGCGATGCTGCCGCTGCTTGACGCGGCGGCGCAGGCATTGTGGCATCCGGAACGCGATTATGAAATTGATCAGTCGAATGGTGTGTACCGACCGGATTATCAGGAATTTTACCGACTGGCAGGCGAGCACAAGGCCAACCGCAACTGGACGACTTGGGCGGCGCTGCTCGAACATCTGCTTTCGCGCCCGGACTATGAAGAATTCGATTTTCGCTACATCGGCTTCAATGCGGCATGGTTTGTCCAGCAGCGGCTTGGGGCGTGGCGGACCGGCGATGAATGGACCGACCGTTTTCTCTCGATCAACAAACTTTGGGATTTCATGAATGAGGTGGAACGTCCGCGCGAAACCACCGAACGCATCATCCGGGAATTACTGGAACGTGTCCACATAGCAAAGAAAAATGGCTGTTAACGTGCAAAAGTCACTGTTTGAAGAAGCTTTTGGATACTGTTCGCAGAGACGTTTTCAATTTTTCCAATGATTTTCCCAAAGGTATTTTTCATGCAAAATTCAAGTCTCATGAAATAATAAAGTCCATGCAAGATTTTCAGAGGATACATCCCCGCGTAAAAAATAACTGAAATAAACATTTTTCAAGTCCATTGTACAATGTCTGCGTATAGGGTTGAAATATTGTAAATGCTGAACGTACATTTGCCGTTTTTCCATGCAATACTCTCAACCAATGGGGGATCCGGCAGGCGAGCGCCGGCCCGTCGATGCGCCAGGCTCGTTCGATCTGCATGTGCTCAAACAATCCCCGCAGGGAATCGCCTGCGGAAAGCCGGACCTGCCCGTATTCGCACAGAAAACGGATTAACAGGAAATCGGCCGAAGCCCGGACCTGTGAAACCATCGCCCAGCTCAACAACAGGTTTTCCTGTTCCGTATGAAGCCAGAAACGCGGGTATATTTCTCTCCGGTCCAGCACGGTCCATCTTGTTTCTCTTTGCATGATCACCTCCAAATTTCAGTTGTTGCTTGCTTATAAATTTCAATACAATCCAGATTGACGTGATGGAAATTTCAGCTTTCGGGATGTCTCTCGGACGCCATCTGCAAATCATAACGAATACCATTGTTCCGTGTAGTTATAGAGCCACACCGAAACCAGTTGCAGTCGATTGCAGATATTCTTGCTCGAACAGATAAAACTGGTTTCGTTGCGGGGCAATAACTGATCAGCCTTTCTTTTGCAACAAGCTTGCAGGGGGAGTATAATGGATTTCTTCATCCATATCGCAGAGGTTCCATATATTCGAAATTTTTTGGACTGTATGAAATTTTTTTCAATGGATTCTTTTGGGGAACCAGAGAAAAAACGATTATAGGATTTTTAGACAATAAATCCGTAATATAATAGAATTCATTCGTCTTGTTTTTTTTGCTGGAATCCATTATAATTAAAATAAGGATATTGAACTATAACAAACGAACATAAAAGGGATTTTTTCATGAAGAAGTATCGTGTTGGAGTTATCGGGTTGCATATGGGATTGCCATGGGCAAAAGCCGCCGCCTCACATCCGCTTTCGAAACTCACCTTGGTTTACGATAAGTTTTACGACCAGAACGAAACATTGGACAAAACATTTTTTGAAAGTTCAGGCTGTAAAATCGTTCGCGAAGAAGATGAAATTTATCAAGCAGGGCTTGATGTCGTAATTGTTGCTTCTCCTGACCACTTTCATGTGGAGCAAAGTATAAAAGCACTCGGGGCAGGAAGTCATGTAATCTGTGAAAAGCCCCTGGCTCCGACAGTTGCCGAATGCCGGAAGATCATTTCCGCGGCTCAGGAAACCGGAAAAATGTTTATGACCGGACAGGTTTGCCGATATGCTCCCGGATTTGTTTTGGCCAAGAAATTGGTTGAAGCAGGGCGTGTTGGCGACATTGCATTCATCGAAAGCGAATATGCCCACGATTATGCGAAAGCGCCAGGGTTCAATAACTGGCGGAAAGACCCGGCAATCCGCCGGGAAGGATTTCTCGGCGGCGGCTGTCACGCTATGGATTTACTCCGCTGGTTCGCCGGCAATCCGATTGAAGTGACTGCTTATATGAACCGGAAACTGCTGGCGTCCGACAATTGGCCGACCGACGACACCGGCATCGCCATCTGCAAGTTTCCTGATAACGTCATCGGTAAAGTTTTCGTGTCAATAGGCTCTAAAAGGCCCTATACAATGCGTACGGCCATTTATGGAACGGCGGGAACAATTATCTGTGATAATACCGGCTCTGCAATTCAAATTTTCGAAGAGGCGCTTATTCAACAGACCGGCAATCAATTCTCTTCCATTCCGGTCAGCGTCAACAATCATAACGTCGCAGCGGAATTGAACGAATTCTTGTACTGCCTGCGCGAAAACCGTCCCGTTCCGACAGATGTCTATGAAGGCACCCGAACGGTGGCGTTCGGCGAAGCCGCACTTGAGTCGGCCAGAACAGGAAGACCCATTCCGGTTCAGGATATCCGGTAAAGCGGAAACCCGAACATCAAAATTTTTCAACCGAATTCAATGGAGGCAGGATGGAAATGAGGAAAAGCTTCACACTCATAGAATTGCTGGTTGTGGTTTCGATCATCGCGATTCTGGCGGCGATGTTGCTGCCGGCATTGAACAGCGCACGTGAACGGGGGCGTACCACCGTATGTTTGAATGCCTTGACGCAAGTCGGAAAATTCATTCAACTTTATAATTCCGATTTCAACGGCTTGTATCCTCCGATCGTCATGTCCAGCAATTACAGTTCGATTTTATGGGCCAAAACACTTGGTGAACTTTATCTCCCCGGACAAAAATACCTTGAGTATTATAAAAAATTTGCTTGTCCAGCCAAAAAGGCCAGCAACGAAGCGGTGCTCGACCCGTGGGGAATCACGTACGCCATAAACAGCTACCTCTGCACACCGATGACTGATTTTAGTTTCAGCGGCTATGCTCCGGTTCATCCCAACAAGTTCAAAAAGCCTTCGGCAACTTTGCTCAATTGGGACAACCGTTTTGCTGAAATCCATTATAAAGGTTACATTGTTCGGGGAAATATGGGGGATTACGAATGGGGGCACAATGCACAAAGCGGGATCAATGTCCTGTTTATGGACGGGCATGGAGAGTTCGTCAACACCAGTGGACAGGTGGAGGTGGCGGCAATACTATACCTTAAAAATTATTACTTATGGCATGATATTAATATTTTGCCGTCTGGCGGGCCGTAGAAGCAAAAAAGCCGCCGTCCAATAATCGAATCTTATACTCAATCAGTGTGAAAACAAGGAATATCATATGCCTGAACAGCTTTATTTCGGAACCGCCGCCAAAAACATCACCCCGCAAACTCCGTTGCCGCTGGCCGGATACTTCAGGTTCCGTGTGGCAAAGGAAATTCTGGATGAGCTTGAAGTCCGAGCCTTGCTTTTCCGGCAGGGGGAAGTCTGGAGCGCCATCGTTCAGTTCGACCTGCTTACGGTTTCCACGGAGCTGGCGGAGGCTTTCTACCGGGAGATTGCGGATATCGCAGAACTCTCTCCTGAAAATATGATCGTGACGGCCACCCATACCCATACGGCTCCGGTGGTCAGTTCCGCCCGTCCGGGGTTCAATCCGGATTACCTCGCCTTTGCGTCCCGGCAGGCTGCGCTGGCGGTTCGTGAAGCCCGGAACAGTATGATTCCCGGCGAGATGGCGAGGGGAAAAACAAGGGAATCCCGGTTTGCATTCAACCGTCGGTATTGGATGAAAAATGGTTCCGTCATGACCAATCCCGGTAAATTGAATCCTGACATCGACCGCCCGGAGGGAGAAATCGATGCCGAAATTCCGCTGCTCGGCATCCGGCAGAATGGCCGGTTGAAGGTTTTGATCGCTAATATCGTCAACCATGCTGATACCGTCGGCGGCAGTTGTGTTTCCGCCGACTGGCCCGGATTTTTCTGCCGCGCGGTCAAGGCGGGTCTCGGTTCTGGGGTTATGGTTTTGCCGCTCATCGGCGCTTCCGGCAACATCAATCACTGGGATGTGGGTACGGCTGAATCCCAAACCAGCTATGCCGATGCCGAACGTATCGGCCGGGGTTATGCGGAAACAGTACTGAAAGCGGTTCCGGAGCTGGCTGCGGCTCTGGCTCCGGCTCTGGCGGTAAAACAAACGGAAGTCATCATTCCGCCTCGGGAGATTTCGGCGGCGGAACTGCAAATGGCGGAATATACATTGGAAAAATTGAAAAACGTGCCGGATATTGCTCAATATAATGTTTCGACGCCGGAAGAACTGGTCGGCCAAATCGTCGAAAAGTATTATGCGCAGGCCATTGTCAATATCGCTGGTATGAAAGAGCCATTTATCATCAATCTGGTTGGAATATTTCTGGGGGATGTTTGTATTTCTTCGCTGCCGTGTGAACCGTTTGTCGAAATCGGTTTGGAGTTGAAAAATAAAATTTTCAGGGAATATAACGTCATGGTGGTTTCGCATTCGAACAGTATCGGGCACAAGCAGAGCGGCGGGGCCTATATTCCGAATTCATTCAATTATGAACGCGGCGGGTATGAAATTGTTCCCCGTTCCAGTCCGCTTTCCGTGAAAACCGCCGATTTGCTGATCGATGCCTGGAAGAGACTCATGGAAGAGAGCGGAAAACAGGAAACCGGAAAACTTTTATAACGGAATGAGGTAATTTCAAAAGTATTTAAAAGTGTAATAGAACTTTTGATTGGAGGGAACAATCATGCCTGAAGTCAAAACATTGAAAGAACATCTGGAATTCGTGCAGGAAATTTCGCTTCTCTCCTTTTCTTTCGCCTGGAAACTTCAGACCAAACTCCCGGAAGAAAATTTGAGTGATATTCTCCGGCTTCACACCATGCTGTATTACCACATTCTGAATCTTCCTACGGAAAAAACTCGTACAGAACTGTCGGCATGCAAGGCTGAAAATGCGGAGGATTTTGAAAAAGTCATGTGGGACAGGACAAAGGATTTCATTCTGGACAAAGCCTCGAAATTTTATCCGGATTCCATCGGTATGCCGGGCTATATCAAACCCGAATCCCACTGGAATTGTGGTAGTCTCAAATACGATCCACCGCATTTGGGGCTTTCGGGAAACCCTTGCGTCTTCCACATCGCAAACACGACGGCGCCCCGTTCCATTTTCGAGGTGAAGGGGCATCTTCTGGAATGTTTCGAAAAGCTGATTTGCAGCAGCGAAAAGGAATATGGTTACACTACTCTTTATACGAGTACCTGGCTCAATGACCGTGAGGATTTTCTCCATTTCTTCCCGCAGGAATGGCGCGACAACCTTTCTCCCCGAGAAAAACGGATTCCAGGCTGGACTGTCGCCGACTGGGGACAGCTCCTCACCGGACGTGGTCTTCTGAACAAGAAAACAGCCGCATTCGCGCGGGAAAACGGAGTTCTAAAATATTGTAACCGCAGTTCATGCTGTTCGTTTGCGAACATGAAAAAACATCTTGAATTTCTGCGACAGCAGGAGGACCAGGAGTTGTGAGAACTGACTTTTACAAATGCGACATCACGCCCGCCATAGGCATGGAACGCCCCTCCACCTATCACGAACGACTTATCGAAAGGATCAATGATCCTCTGAAGGAGAGAAGAAAACCGTGCCATTCATGGGAAGTGACTGAAGAGGTAATTTCAAAAATATTTAAATTGGAGGGGGTAAAAAAGCGGTGGAAGGTTCATCTTAAACTCTGGGCTATAAAACCGGAGGCAAAAATGAACGATCTGCGCGGGGATTACTTTACCATGCAGCGGCAAGATGGACTTGCCGCGTCAAAAAACGAGTTTTTAGCGAAAAAGAGCCAAAACTTTTGAAAGAGGCTCGGAATGAGGAAAATCGACGATGCGAAAAATCTTCACCATCTTGCTGTGCGGAACGGGACTTCTTTTGCTCTCCGCGTTCAATGACGAACCTTCGGAATTGAACTGGGAAACCTTCTCCCTGGACATGAATGTCTTTGCTCATTTTCTGGGCTATCAGAGCCTGTATCCGCATCTCCGCAGCAACGCGGTATCCCCCTGTCCGGATGAATTTCCGGCAGTAACCGTAACGCCCGATGAGTTTCAGAGCAATCCGGGCCTCTGGCAGATGACTGTGCACAAGACACTTCCCGTCATCGCCGTTGCCGCCGGACATCATAACAGTCCGGCCCGCGCAAAACTTCAAATCGGCGAAGCCGGTCTTTACCGGGTCTGGGTCAAGTATTATCACGAAAAAGGTAGGCACGCTTCTTTCTCCCTGCGCATCCTTGCGCCGGAACTGTTCCACGAAACCATTCCGACGATCGTTTCCACACGGGGGGAATTTTATTCATACCGATTCGACTGGGCCGAAAACCGCCCCATGCGTCCGGTTCCCCTGCCCACCGGCCGGGATAAGCCCGAAGGATTCTGCTGGGAAAGCGGTCCGTTGGTCGAACTGGCTCCCGGTGAATATACGATTGAACTGAGCGGACTGATTCACGGAGGACCGTATGCCGGACGCAAAATCGCAATGATCGTGATGACGGCGGATCCGTTGCTGGCAAGCCCGGATGAAGCCATTGGGCGCAAGAGTCTCCCGGCTTCCGATGCGATTCGCCAACATTGGGCGGTATGGCTCAACCGTCCGGGGGCAATTCCGTTTGCGGGCCTTGATCCGGTCGGGCAGCGTTATTACCGCCAGTGGCGTGCCGCTTTTATGCACAAGCTCGCGGAAAAACCGGAAACCGACAGCGAAATACGGCTCGCGGCGCAATCATACTTTGACGAAAACGTCAACCTAATCGGGACGCCGTCCGATATCGCGGCGGAAAAAAAGCGGCTGGAAGCAGAATTGCAGCAGGATTTCTCCAAAGCGTTTGCTGTTCAAATCGAGGCTGAAACCATGAGTGTTCCGACAGACCAGGCCCCCCGTTGGGAAGTCAAAGAATTTCTCAATGCTTCGGACGGCAAAATTCTGGAAGCCGATTATTCAGACCGGCCGGCCGACGCCTCCGTCATGCTGGATATTCCCGCCGCGGGGACTTACCGGATCTGGGTCCGCTATCTTCTCATGCACAAATATTTCAGCCCGTTTGACCTGGAATTTTCCACCGACGGCGGAGCAAAAGTCGGTCTTCTCCATTATGGGCTGCCGGAAGACCGGTTTCAGCGTTTTAACAACCAGTTCACGTGGGAATGTTTTCCGCTCGAACTTCCCGCCGGGAAACTGAAATTGCGCCTCGGCAAAAATACCGGCAGTCCGCCGTACACCTTCCGCCGGATCGATCAATTTTTCATCACCGACGCAGAGGGGCTTCATCCGGATGCTTTCCGGAAAATCGATACCGCCCGGATGGATCTGCTGTGGCTCCAGCGAGACCCATGGGGCGGCTTTTCCAGGATCAGTTCCCCCGGACGGGAGGACGTCATAGAACCGGAAGAAGTTCACCTGGAAGTCTCCGAAGGAGATACGGCAAGCGTGCTGCTGCACTATTCCAATAATCGGCTGACGCCGGAAATCATTGAACCCGTGACATCCGGGGACGGAAAGCCGCAGCTGCGACTGGCAAGTTACCTGAAAACGCCCTGGTATTCCTGGTCTCCGGTCGTCCTGCTGGAACGCACAGCGATCACGGTTCCGTCGCGGCAGAACGCCTCGCTTTGGCTGACTTTCAAAACCGGCCGGCTTGCCGTCGGCGATCATATCTCCGAAGTGAGGATCGGTTCCAGAAAAGTCAGGTTCCGCCTCTCGATTCTCCCGGAAGCGGATCGGAAACCGGTTCCGCTCGTCGGCGGCTGGTGCCCTCCGCTGGAACGTGAATCATGCTGGGAGCTCTTCCGGGAAATCGGCATCAATCTGATTTTCAAAGTCGCCGCATCGAAACGGGAGATGGAAAAATATGACATCAAACACTGCGCCCTGTTCCGCAACATGATTCCGGAATACTCTCCGAAAACACTCCTGAAATATCGTGAGCGTTTTCGGGGTCTCGGCCTGTCCCCGAATGACTGGAGCATCATTCTGATTGACGAACCGAACCGGGAATCGGTGGACAATTGGCTGAAACTGGCGCAGGAGATTCGTGAAACCGCTCCCGATATTCAAATCTGGTGCAATCCCGGCGAAACTCAGATCACAAATCCAGAAGACGTCCGTAAAATGTGCTCCTTCATTGATGTTTTCTGTCCGTATGTCGACCATTTCCGCTCCAAAGATGAAGAATACCGGGAAAAGGAACTGCCGAATATAGGCAAATGCAAATTGATTTACACGACCCCGTGCTTCAAGGAAAAATCCCCGGACTCCCCGAAGGAAATTCTCTATCTGGGGGAAATGGCGGCGAAATATCAACGCCACGGATGGTCTTATTTTTCACTTTTCTGGGGTTATCCCTACAGCAACTCCATCTGGGATGAAATGTTCGCTTACAGTACCTCGCAATGCATCAATTTTTATCCCGGCGCTTATGGGCGCACTTTGAGTACCCGCAATCTGGAAGCGGTACGGGAAGCTATTCAAAGATACCGGAAATAGAAGGAAAAATCAGAAATGAAGATGGTTAAATTATTATTGCCCGGACTCTTTGCACTCGGCGGGCTGGTACTGCCGCTGACGGCTTTCGAGCTGGTAAAGGATGGCAAGCCCGCCGCCGTTGTATACCTCAAGGAAGGCGAAGGCGTTCCGGAACAATCTGCCATTGTTCCCCGGCGCACGAAGAAATACACGGACGGAACTCCGATTCAGCAGACCTTCAATCAGGCATTGTTCGATTTTCGGGATTTTATTGGAAAGATCAGCGGAGCCGAATTGGAATACCAATTCGTAAAATCGGTTGATGAAATCAAAGGATCGGCCGTTATTTTAGGTTCGCTCGCCATCGAAGCCGGCCTTGAGCCGCCGCAGGGCGATGACCGGGGAGAGGCGTTCGCAATCAAAACGGCCGGAGACCATCTTCTTATCGCAGGGTTCAGCAAATACGGAACTTCGTACGGCATTTACGAATTGCTTCGGCGGCTGGGAGTGGATTGGGTGCTTCCCGGCGAAATCGGCGAAGTCTATCCGTGCTCCCCAAATATATCCGTTCCGCCGCTCTCAATCGAGCAAACGCCATCTTTCCGGATGCGCGCTCCCTGGCTCCACGGCAGTTTTAAAATCGCCACCCGGCAGGAACGGATTGAGTTTGCCCGGTGGCAGGTCCGCCACAAGCAACAGATCGATTACGGCCTCTACGGCGAAGAATATGCGGCAGGCGGTCATGCATGGGGGGTATTCAAAAATTCCAGGTATGATAAATATTTCGAAAAACATCCTGAAATTGCGGCATTGCGCATCGCCGGGGACAGCACTTCAAAACGTATTCGGTATCAGCTTGACAGTACCAACCCTCATACGGTTGATATGATTGCGGACTATATCCGCGCCAAATTCGCGGATAACCATTGGCCGGCGGACAAACGGGTTTCACTCAGCATCGGCCCTGCCGACGGGGATGGTTTCGACGAGGGACCGGAATCCAAACGATTACAGTGGCGTCGCGACCCGATCACCGGCGAAAACGACATGACCGACCTGCTGGTCAAACTTGCCAATGAACTGCTGGAAAAACTGCTCCCGGAATATCCGAACCTCCATCTCGGTTTTTTCTCTTACCATAGCTATGCCGACTTTCCGGGTTTCTTCCGGCCGCACCGGAATCTGGCGATTCAGGTGGCGGACATTACCCCGTCGCGCTTTCATGGAATCTGTGATGCCGGTGTCTCTCCAAGCCGGGCCTATTATAAGCAGGTTTTGGAAAAATGGAGTGCGGCCGGCGCCAAGATCGTGTTCTGGCACTATAACTGGAACCTGGCGGAGTCGGTTCTGCCGTATTCCAAACTGCGGATACTCGGCGAGGATATGCCCTATGAACACCGGCTCGGCGTTATCGGATACGGTGATGAATATACACAGAATCTGTCTGTTACCGCTCCTCATGATTATCTTCAGGCGCGGCTGATGTGGGATATTACGTTGAATTGGAAGGATGTCAGCGAAGAGTTTTGCCGGAAAGCCTACGGCAAAGGATGGCGGCCGATGGTTGATTATTACATGATGTTATGCGATACCCAGGCGAACAGCCCGGACGAAACCGGCAGTTTCATCCCGTTTGGCCGTCTTTACAGCCGCGCCGACGCCAATCAAATGTCCATTTGGCTGCAGCAGGCTGAATCACTGGCGGAAACGGACCGGGAAAAACGCCGAATCCGGATTGCCGCTTATCCGGTTGAACAGCTTCACAGATATCTTGATTTCTACGAAGCCTATACCGATTTCCGTTTTGAATCGGCGCTGGATGCCGCCGATACGATGCTGGCGGCGTATGAACGGGAGAACAGTTCCGACTATCCGCAGGGCGTGTCACGCCACTCGGACTCTTTCATGCGGAGTTTCCTGCGGAATTTCGCCGCCGCGGGCATCAAATACTCCACTGGAGGCTATCACATTGTCCGCCGCATTCCGGAGCGGATGAAATTCGTCTATGACGGGGATCAATCCGGGGAACAATTGGCGCTCTGGTCGCCATTGCTCAGGGATGATGAATTTCCCGACCTTTCCACTTACCGTTCGACCCTGAGCAGGCAGGGAGGCATCGGCTTTCGCCGCGGCGCTATCTGGTATCGTACCAGATTGGAACTTCCGAAAATCGTTCTGAAAGGCAAAGAAGAACACTCGTCTGTGGAAAAACCCGCCGATTCCAATACCCTTGTACTGAACAATGAAGAAGGAATCGGGCTTTTCCTCGGCGGATTCGACAATGAGGCAAAAGTCTGGATCAACGGCGTTTTCGCAGGACGGCTGAAAGGCTTTTTGATTCCCGGAGTTCTCGACATCACCGATCAGGTGAAAAAAGATGGGAAACCCAATTCCATAGTGATCTGTGTGACCCGCCGCGGCAATGCCGAATCGGCGACCGGCGGCCTGATCTATCCTTCGTTCATTTTCAAAGGGCCGCGCGTGCCGCCGGACGGCAAATCGGAGCCGGATCGTTTCCGGCCGATGATTCCCGGCCAGCCCAATCAGTAAAGATGGCATGAGAACAGTAGATGACTCAATTCCGCTGTGATACGAACTCATTCGGCGTACATTTGAAATTTCTGGCGAAAACATGATAAAAATGACTGGTTTCCTGAAAGCCACAACGCGCAGCCACTTCTTTGATGGACAAGTTGGAGTTTCTCAACATGTGGGCTGCAGTGGAAATCCTCACCCGTAGAGCAAAGCGACTGAAACTCACATTCATGTTTTTTGTAAAAATTTCACTGAAACGGCTCTTGCTCAAAGAACATTCAGCAGCGGCTTCTTCCAGCGAAATAACTTGATCCAGCTTGCTTTTAACCAGTTGTATGGCCGGTAAAATCTGGATGATGCCGGAACGCCTGGCCCGATGACCGCCATCCGGGGTATGGTCCAGGAGTAGAAAGTTCTTCAAAATAATTTCATGTATTTTCAACCATTGCATCGTCTGAAACCCGTACGGCTTATGTTCATCCAGCCGCAGTATTTCCCGTCCCAGCCGCAGTATTTCACAACGCAGTTTTCGCCCGGTGGGCTTCGGTCTCTCAGATGGATGCAGAAAAAACGGCATAAGCCAGTCGATTTCATGGAAAGGCACGAGGGAACCGATTGCATCCAGCGATATGGTAACCGCCACATAGGAAAAATAATTTCCCGTCACCCGGTTGACATGAGGTTCCCAGCATGAAGTCCACCAAACCTGACCGGCTTCAAAGGTATCATGGAAATCCGGATAATAAACTTCTTGCTGTCCGGACAGGACAATGACCATTTGTGGCGCATAATGGCTGTCTCCGTGGAAAAGCCCTTTGCCTTCACGCAAATAGCCGCCGACCACGGAAAATGGAGTATCTATATCCAAATGATGAAAAACTTTTTTGATGCCGGTAAATTTATCCATGATCTGCGCTTCTTCCCTAGTTTGGACCGTATGATTTTATTAGTTGATAAACACTAAATACTTTCATCAAAACCATGACGTGCGAAAAGGACGGAAATTTAACAATTGAGTTCATTGATGGGAAAAAAAGTACGTCCAACTTAAAGAGTGGCTGCCCCGCAAGGATTTGAACCTCGACAAAATGAACCAGAATCACTTGTGCTACCATTACACCACGGGGCAATCATGTTTCATGAGAACATTAAGATACACTGTTTCCCGCAAAATTCAAACGGAAATTCAAAATTTTTTGAACTCTTCAGGCGATTCGCGATATCCGGCGATGACATCCGGCATCAATTGACGTATTCCACCGGATACGGCGGCAGGGATTCGATGAACATCTGTCCGTAACGCTTCGAAATCACGCGGCGGTCGAGGATCACGATAATCCCCGTGTCGTCTTTGCTCCGGATCAGGCGGCCGATCCCCTGCCGGAATTTCAACACCGCTTCCGGCAGGCTGTATTCCATAAAGGCGCTCTTGCCGGATTTCTCGATGCACTCGCACCGGGCGGCGATCAACGGATGTGACGGCACGGCAAAGGGAAATTTGGTCAGAATCACGTTGCTGAGCGCCTCGCCCGGCACATCGACGCCCGTCCAGAAACTGTCGGTGCCGAAAATGACCGAATCGATGTCGTTCTTGAATTCTTTCAGCATCAGACTGCGGTTCATATCGCCCTGGGTGAAAAGCGTGATGTTTTTTTCATCAAAATAGTACCGGAGCTTTTCCGCGCAATGCCGGAGCAGTTGGTAGCTGGTGAAAAGCACAAACGCCTTGCCGTGGGTCACGTCCAGAAAACGCGGAATCTGCCGGACCAGTTCGTCCTTGTATCCCTCGTCGTTCGGCTCCGGCATGCCGCGGGGGATGTAGAGCCTCACCTGATCGGGCGAAAACGGCGAATCCAGCCGCAATTCCGTGCCGTTGATAAACCCGGTGCGCGAGCGGAAATAGTCGAACGTCCGGCGCACCGTCAAGGTGGCGCTGGTCAGGATCACCGGATATTTTTTGTGGAACAGGATTTTTTCGAGAATTTCCGGCACATTAAGCGGGGCGCCCTGCAGGGTGACGCCGTTTTTCTCCTCCTCGATCCAGTAGACATGCTCGGGCAGGCTCATGTCGATAAACGCATCGATGCCGTCGATAAACGCGTCGATACGGCCGACTTGCGCCTCCAGTTCGGTTTTGAAATTCTTATCTTCTTCCTGCATTTCGGCATAAACCGCCAGGGCGTTGCGCAGGCGGCCAAGCCCGGCGGCCAGCAGGTTCGGCACCATTTGGGGGGTATGAAGGCGGTAGACAGTATCATTTTTCTGGGTGAGCATGGTTTCGAAAAGCGAGAAAAAGGCGCCGACCTGCGGTTTCAATTCGGCGACAATCTTGCGCAGATTCATCGCTTCCTCGCCCTTGCGCAGCAGCATGCCCCGCCCGTTGTCGGGATTGAACAGCCGGTTCAGGAAACTCATCATACCGCCGCTGGATATCCGCAGGCCGAGGTGCGAAGCGGCGCTGTCTTCCAGCGTGTGCGCTTCGTCGATGATCACCGCGCTCCACTTGGGCAGCAACGCCATGTCAAGGCTGGCTTCCTGCTTCATTTTGAGGTCGGTGAAAAACATCGCGTGGTTGGTGATGATAATGTCGGCACGCTCCCAGCTGAGCCGGGCTTTCCAGTAAAAGCAACTGCGGAAATAGGGGCATTTATTCCCCTGGCAATTACCGGCCTCGCAGCAGCAGTATCCCCAGGCCGCGGGTTCGAAACGGAAATTGACATCATCGCGGTCCCCGGTGCCGCCTTTGTCCAGCCACGCGGCAAGGCGTTCGAGGTCCAGCGCCAGCGACGCCACCGGCAGCAGTTGATCCTGATGCTCCGCCGATGCCATATACAAACGCCTCTGGCAAAGATAGTTGCTTCGCCCTTTGGCGAGAGCGGCCTTGAATTCGACGCCGGTTATTTCCTGCAGGAACGGAATGTCTTTTTCGATCAACTGTTCCTGCAGGTTGATCGTTTCGGTGGACACCACCACCGGGCAAACCTGCGTTTTGGCATAATAAATGGCGGGCAGCAGGTACGCGAAGCTCTTGCCGACGCCGGTAGGCGCCTCCACGCACAAATTATAATGGCCCTGCAACGCCATGCCGGTATGGATGGCCATGTCGGTCTGCTGCGGCCGATGCTCGTAGGAGCGCCCGCCGCTGATGGCGGACTTCGCCAGCGGGCCGTCTTCGGCGAAAAAATCACGCACCGGAGTGACGATATCGGGGATGTCGACAATCTCGCCGACTTCCGCATAGGTGGTGGCTTCGTACTCCTCCATGAATTCTTCCAGCGGAATTTCGGCGGCATCGGACAGCGTTTCATCAAAAAAACGGTCATCAAGTTTGCGGATGTCTTCGGCTGGTTTGATCATGCTGTTCCTGTCGCGCTTCAAGCGGATAATCTACAACCGTTTCGCGGAATTTAAAACCGGACAAGCATTTTTTGGCGAAAAACTTTTCCCGGAGGCTGCAACGCGCTCCGGGCAGCGATCATCCCGGAAGCGCTGAAAGCGAGCTCATAAAGCATTTGACTTTTTCAGAAAAATCGTTATATTACCATATCTGTTGTCGGAGCTGTCACCAAACCAGCTCCGACAACAGCATTTTAATAATAGAAAGTCCAATTATGAGTAGAAAATCCAGCAGGAATGCAACGGATGATCAAATGTCCAGAGCGGCTCTAAGATGCATTTGACTTTTTCAGAAAAATCGTTATATTACCATAATCTGTTGTCGGAGCTGTCACCAAACCAGCTCCGACAACAGCATTTTGAATAATAAAAAATCCGATTAGAAGCAGAAAATCAAGTTGGGATGCCACAGAAAGCCAAGTGCTTGCGATGATTTGGAGTTTTTATTTCACGGCACGGCGCAATTCTTCCATATCGCTAAACGGATGTTTCTCGCCGCGGATTTCCTGATACGTTTCATGCCCCTTGCCAGCCACCAGCACAATATCCCCTTCTCCGGCCAGTTCGATCGCCCGGGCAATAGCAAGATGCCGGTCGGGTTCGACCACCGCCTGCGGGCATCCGGGCAGGATATCCGCAATGATCGCGCCGGGTTCCTCGAAACGCGGGTTATCGCTGGTCACAATGGTCAGGTCGGAGTTCTGCACGGCGGCGCGCCCCATCAGAGGACGCTTGGCGCGGTCGCGGTTGCCGCCGCAGCCGAAGACGGTAATAATCCGCCGCGAAGCAATTTTGCGCAGCAGCGTCAGCACTTTTTCCAGTGCGTCCGGCGTGTGGGCGTAGTCCACATAACAATGAACGCCGCCGACATTGACGTATTCAAGCCGTCCGTCCACGCGGACGTTTTCCACCGCGGCCGCCGCCTGTTCCGGATCATATCCGTTCAGCGCCGCCGCCGCCAGCGCGCCGCTCAGGTTGTAAATATTGTGTTCGCCGGGCAGCGTCGTCCGCAGCATTTTTCCGTTCAAACTGAACGTACTGCCGTCTGCCGCCAGCCGGATGTCGCCGATCCTGAAATCCGCCCCGGCCCCCTCCCCGAACGTGACCGCTCCGCCGATTTCCGCCGCCAGCCGCCGCCCCGCCGGATCGTCGCCATTGACGATTTTATGCTCCGGCGCATAGTCTGTGAACAGCAGTTTTTTCGCCTGGTAATAATTTTCCATGTTCTGATGATAATCCAGATGGTCCTGCGTCAGATTGGTGAACAGCGCGGTACGCAGCGCCGCGCCCCCCAGCCGATGCTGGCTCAGGCCGTGGCTCGACGCCTCCATGACCACGTCGGTGCACCCCGCATCGGACATTTCCCGGAACAATTCCTGCAATTCCCCGGCGGCGGGCGTGGTGCGCGCAGCTTCACTCTGCCGGCCGCCGAACGCATAGCGGATGGTCGAAATCAGCCCGCAGGGGCGGTCGGCCGAATTCAACATATGCTGAAGCAGGTAGGCGGAAGTCGTTTTGCCGTTGGTCCCGGTAATGCAATGGAGATGGAGCCCGCGGGCGGGGAATCCGTAAAAATACTCGCACAGAAGCGCATAGGCGAAATAAGCATCGTGAACCCGGATCGTACAGATATCCCGCCGTTCAAGCGGACGGGTGTGAAGCACCAGCGCCGCCCCCTGCGCCACCGCCTGTTCGATGTAGTCATGCCCGTCGAACGCCGCGCCGGGGATAGCAACGAACGCAAAGCCCGGTTTGACCTGCCGTGAATCATTGGTCACGCCCGCCGGTTCCGGCACCGCCATGCGCGGCGATTCCACCAACAGTCCACGGCTCTGCAATAGCCCGCAGATGCCGTCCGGATGTTCAGACGATGATGGCCGCATCATGTTTGCCCCGCAGGTAGGCGTCAAAGTAACAAATGGTTTTTTCCAGCCCCTCGCGAAGCTGGACCGTCGGCTCCCAGCCGAGCAGTTTCCGGGCGCAGGTGATGTCGGGCCGGCGCTTGACCGGGTCGTCCGCCGGCAGCTCCTGATACACCAGGCGGGACTTCGAACCGGTGATTTCCAGAATCAGCCGCGCCAGCTCCAGCATGGTGAATTCGCCGGGGTTGCCGAGGTTGACCGGGCCAGTGATTTCCGGCGGCGTGTCCATCATCTTGATCAAGCCTTCGATCAGGTCCGCCACGTAGCAGAAACTACGCGTCTGGCTGCCGTCGCCGTAAATCGTGATGTCCTCGCCTCTCAGCGCCTGAACGATGAAATTGCTGACCACCCGTCCGTCGTCTGGGCGCATCCGCGGTCCGTAGGTGTTGAAAATCCGAACCACCTTGATTTCCGTGTTCAACTGGCGATGGTAGTCAAAAAATAACGTTTCGGCACACCGCTTCCCCTCGTCGTAACAGCTCCGCACGCCGATCGGGTTCACGTTGCCCCAGTACGATTCCGTCTGCGGGTGTTCCAGCGGGTCGCCGTACACTTCCGAGGTGGAAGCCTGGAGAATCGGAATTTTGAGACGCTTGGCGATGCCGAGCATATTGACCGCGCCGATGATACAGGTCTTGGTGGTCTGCACGGGATCGCGCTGGTAATGAATCGGCGACGCCGGACAGGCCAGGTTGTAGATCGCGTCCACCTCGGCATAAAGCGGCCAGGTGATATCGTGACGGATCAGCTCGAAATTCGGACGCCCCGTCATATGGCGGATATTGTCCTTGGACCCGGTGAAAAAATTGTCCACGCAGATAACGTCATGATCATCCTTGAGCAACCGCTCGCAGAGGTGCGAACCGATAAAGCCGCTGCCGCCGGTGACCAGAATAGTTTTTCTCGCCATAGAGGACTCCCGTTTCATGGTTAATCGTTGATGCTCATCAGCATTTCGACCTGACTGCCGCCGAAGATCACCCGGTAGGTCTTGTTCCGGTCCAGAAAATAGATCCAGGTGCTGTTCAACTGATCCGGAGTCCGAAAAGCCGGGGGTGGACCGCAGGCCATTTTCACTTCGGGCCGGGTCATGCCGCGAATGACGGTACCGCGCTCAATGGCGTCCAGAAATTCGGGTTCGATGCCCTCGGTCATTTCCTCTTTGCTTTTCAGGGTAAAGACTTCACGGATATAATTCTGAATCGGCAGCATCATCATATCCTGGTCATAATTGATCGTATAGCGGCTCCCGTCCATATCGCGGAAGACGATCTTCCCTTCGTTGGCCTCGATCACTTCGATTTCGGTACCGAAGCGCAGATAGCGCCCTCCCTGCTGATAGTTCGCGCTGGGAATATTGCCGGGGTCCTGATACCAGATATTGCAAGCCAGGCGAATCCTGCCGTCCACCGGCTGCTGCAGGGCTTCCGCCACCGAGACAATCCGGGCGCAACCGCCGATCAGCAGAGCCGCACCCAAAACGAATATCGATCTGATTACCATATTAATAACACCTTCTGCATTTTGAATTTCGGATAAATTAGCATGGCACGGAGCATTTAACAAGTTTGCAGACCACTTTTTTCAGTAAATAAGAAAAACATACGTCCTGTACCCACCCCGCGCGAAATCATTTCGAATAAATTCCCGAATAAATCGCCAAAGCCGGTTTGACAAAGCGATATCCTGCGGTTATCTTAATATGGTAACGTTGAGACATCAATGGATATTCATGGAATTCATATGGCAAACCTGAAAGACATTGCAGCCAGAACCGGACTGTCGATCAACACCGTCAGCCGCGCCCTCCGCGGCAGCGGCTACGTTTCCGCCGAGGCGCAGGACAAAGTGCGCGCCGCCGCGGACGAGCTGGGTTACGCCCCGAACCGGGCCGCCCGCAGCCTGCGTTTCAACCGCAACTTCGAAATCGCGGTCCTGGTTTTCATCAGCCGGACAAACGCGCGCGGCGACTCCCAGACCATGGACAAGCTGATCGGCATCAAGGAACAGGTCGCCAGTTCCGGCTATGAAATCAATTTGCAGTTCATTTATTACGAATACCATTACAGCCCGGAAGACAACAGCCGACTGATGTCGATCCTGCGCCAGAAACCCGCCGGCGTCATCATCATCGGCGACGCCCCCCAGCAACTGGCGATGGCTTCCGAGTGCATGGCCCGCAAGGTTCCGGTGACGCTCATTTCCTATTCGGAACAGCGCGATTTCAACTGCGTCTACATCGACCGGGCGCAGGGCATCTGCGACGCGGTGGACTACCTTTACGCCAAAGGGCGGCGGACCATCGTCTACGCCCAGCTCAATACCTGCCAGAATCGCCTGCGCGGCTACCGTGAGGGCATCCGAAAACACCATCTGGAGGAGCATATCGTTTCGCCCGACCGGGTTTATACCCTGAACGACGATCTGTTCCGGGTCGGGCTTCGCCTGGCCGCGTCGATCCTGACCGAAATACCTCACGCGGATGCGGTTCAGGGGTATTCGGACTACCTGTCCGCCGGGGTGCTGGCGGGGCTGATCCGTTCCGGCAGAAGGGTCCCGGCAGATATTTCGGTGATCGGCTTTGACGACCGCGAACTGGCGGCGTTCACCTCGCCCCCGATGACGACGCTGGCCCAGCCCGGCTTCGACGCCGGCAAGCTGGCGGTGGACCTGCTGCTGAATCAGATTGAATCCGGTACGCAAACCCTTAAGGCGGTTAAAGTACCGATGAACCTAGTAATACGTCAGTCAACCTAAACATAAGGATTTATCGAACATGGAAAACTTGAAATTTGGAATCATCGGAGCCGGCAGCAGAGGGATTGCCGCGTTCGGGGAGATCATCAAGAAACATCCCGGCGCCGAGCTTGTCGCGCTGTGCGATCCGAACCCGGTACGCATGAAAGAAGGCGCCCGGATTCTGGGCCTGGAACTGAATTTTTACGGCAGCATCACCGAAATGATCAAACAGGAAAAGCTGGACGCCGTTGTCATCACCAGCCCGGACTTCTATCATGAAGAAAATGCGGTCGAAGCCCTCAAAAGCGGCATCAACGTCCTGATCGACAAGCCGCTGGCCACCACGGTCAAAGGCTGCCGCAACATCATCGAAACCGCCGAAAAGACGGGCAAAGTCATCATGATCGGCTTCAACCTCCGCCACAACGCCGTGCTGAAACGCCTGAAAAGCATCATCAGCGCCGGTACCGTCGGCGATGTCTTCCTGCTGGAAAACCGCGAATTCTACGACGGCGGCCGTACCTATATGTCCCGCTGGAACCGCTCCTACGCCAAATGCGGCGGCCTGTGGATTCACAAAGGCAGCCATGACTTCGACGTATTCCAGTGGCTGCTGGATTTCCCGAAACCGGTCAAGGTCAGCTCCTTCGCGGGCATCAACGTCCTCAACCCGGAACACATCCCCTTCGAAGTGGCGCCGGGCACCAAAGTCGGCCCCACCTGCCACCAATGCGCCTATGGCGACATCTGCCCCGATAAATACACCATCGCGGACATCCAGAATTCCCCGTGGAAGGATGAGGCCGTGGCCGTTGACGGATACGCCAAAGACCTCTGCATGTACACGTCCGACAAAGACAACCACGACAACGGCATCGCCATGGTCGAATATGAGAACGGCATCCGCGCCAGCCATCTGGAGTGCTTCATCACCCCGATCAACGACCGCCTGTACACCATCGTCGGCACGCTCGGGCAGATCGAAGCCAGCCTGACCAAACGCACCATCAAGGTCTTCCCGCGCTGGAGCTCGGAAGTAGTGACCTACGAAATTCCGGAAGAGGAAGGCGGTCACGGCGGCGCCGATCCCAAGCTGGTCGATTATTTCATCAAGGTCCTGCGCGGCGAGCTCCCCAACGGCTCGACCGCCGAACACGGCATGTGGTCCACCGCCGTGGGACAGGCCGCCGAAATCGCCCGCCGCGAAAGCCGCGTGGTCGAGATCAAGGAACTGTTCGAAAACTGATGACCCGCCGAACAATCCCCGTTCTGCCGGTCCACGGATCGGACAGGACGGGATTTATTTTCTGATTTTTCGCAAACGGAACTTGAAATTCGGCGAAAAAGCATTATTTTAACCATCCTGTAAACCACGGTCTGACGGTTTTCGACGCTATGCCTGGCGCCGGTGCCTGCGGACCCGTAAGCAATAAGGATAGAGATTATGGACAAGGCAACCAAAGACGGCATCATCGCCAAGTACGCACGCAAAGAAGGCGACACCGGTTCCCCGGAAGTGCAGATCGCAGTTCTCTCCCAGCGGATTCGTGAACTGACCGCTCACCTCCAGAACAACAAGAAAGACAACAGTACCCGCCGCGGCCTGTTGCTGATGGTCAGCCGTCGCCGTACTCTGCTCAAGTATCTGAGCAAGGAAAATTACGAGCGTTACATTTCGCTGACTGCCGAGCTCGGCATCCGCCGCTGAACGGCATAAATACCTGATTTTATCGGACCTGACGTATTTTTTGCGTCAGGTCCATTTGCTTTTTATGATCGGGAGTCTATATTATAAAATAGTTTATTATGTGAATCCGCCTGGCAGGATTTGTTTTGTGGAATTTCTGCGATATCAGGTCCCGGAAGATTCCGGGGGTTGATCTCGCAATTCCGCAATATCTGATATCCCGGCGTTCACGGTACTATTAATCCAGCGGCGGCGCGCGCCCCCGCGTATCACAAAAGGAACAAGGATATCATGTCCGAACAAAAAATCACCTGCATGCTCGCGGAAAACCGCAGCATCGAAATCTCCACCGGTAAACTTGCCAATCTGGCAAACGGCGCCTGCGTGCTCCGTCAGGGCGACACCTGCCTGCTGGTCGCCTGCTGCTCCGGCCCTGCCCGCCCCGGCACCGACTTTCTGGCGCTGACCGTGGACTACCGCGAAAAATACAGCGCGGCCGGCCGCTTCCCCGGTGGATTCATCAAACGCGAAGGGCGTCCCTCCGATCACGAAATTCTGACCTGCCGCATGACCGACCGCCCGATCCGCCCGCTGTTCCCGAAAGGCTTTTTCGATGAAATCCAGATTCAGGGCCTTCTCCTCAGCGCCGACGGCGAAAATCAGTCCGACACTCTGCTCATGCTCGGCGCCTCGGTCGCTCTGATGCTCTCCGACCTCCCCTTCCAGGGCCCGGTGGGCGCGGTCCGCGTCGGTTACATCGACGGCCAGTTCGTCGCCAACCCGACCGCCAGCGAAATGAACAAGAGCTCCCTTGAGCTCGTTTACGCCGGTATCGCCGACAAGGTCATCATGATCGAAGGCGAAGCCAGCGAAGTTTCCGAGCAGCTCCTGGCCGACGCCATGCGTTTCGCCAATGAAATCATCAAAAAGCAGATCGAAGCCCAGATCGAACTGGCCGCCAAAGCCGGCAAAGCCAAGAAGACCCCGGTCCTCCACCTGGTGCCGGAAGAACTCGACAAGGCCCTGCGTGAATTCTGCAAAGACCGCATCGAAGGCGTCTGCACCGTCCCCGGCAAAAACGACCGCATCGAAGCGATGGACGCCCTGCTGAGCGAAGCCAAGACCGCCCTGACTCCCCAATTCGAAGAAGTCCCGGAACTGGACCTCGAACTCCGCAAGGCGTTTGACGATCTGGTCAAAGACACCACCCGCGGCGTCATCCTGGAAAAACAGTTCCGTCCCGACGGCCGCGGCATCGACGATCTCCGCGCGCTTTCCGCCGAAGCGGACGTATTGCCGGTGGTTCACGGCAGCGGCCTTTTCTCCCGCGGAGAAACTCAGGCGCTGGTCATCGCCACCCTCGGCGGCGAAAAAGATTCCCAGGAATGCGACAACATCTCCAATCCCACTCAGGAAGCCTGTAACAAGCGCTTTTACCTGCATTACAACTTCCCGAACTACAGCGTCGGCGAAGTCGGCCGCATCATGGGCCCCGGACGGCGTGAAATCGGACATGGCAACCTGGCTGAACGCTCTGTCGCCAAAGTAATTCCGAAAGATTTCCCGTATGTTGTCCGCTGTATCTCCGAAATCATGGCATCCAACGGTTCCACCTCGATGGCTTCCGTCTGCGGCGCCACGCTGGCCCTGATGGACGCCGGTGTTCCGATCAAAGCCCCGGTCGCGGGAATCTCCTGCGGCCTGGTCACGGACGACAGCGGCAAGGAAGTGCTGCTGACCGACATCATCGGCGCGGAAGACCACTTCGGCGACATGGACTTCAAGGTCTGCGGCACCCGTGAAGGGATCACCGGTTTCCAGCTCGACCTGAAGCTGCCGGGCATTTCGATTGACCTGCTCTGCCAGGCGATGGAACGCAACCGCCAGGCCCGCTACAAGATTCTCGACACCATCGAAAGCTGTCTCTCCGCCCCGCGCGAAAAGATCAGCCCGCGCGCCCCGCACATCGCGGTCGTCAACATCAATCCCGACAAGATCGGCGCCCTGATCGGCCCCGGCGGCAAGAACATCAAAGCCATCACCGAAGAAACCAAATCTTCGATCGATGTCACCGATGACGGCGTCGTCAAGATCCTGGCTCCGAACGAAGATTATCTGGAAGAAGCCAAGGCCCGCGTCCTCGGATGCACCGCCGAAGCCGAGATCAACAAGGTTTACCGCGGCAAAGTCACCGGAATCAAGGATTTCGGCGCGTTCGTGGAAATCATCCCCGGCATCGAAGGGCTCCTGCACATCTCCGAAATGGCGGACTATCGCGTCCGTCTGGTCACGGATATCTGCAATGAAGGCGACATGGTCACGGTCAAAGTCATCGACATTGATCCGGGCTCCGGCAAAATCCGCCTCAGCCGCAAAGCGGCCCTGAAGGATCTTGACGAGCAATAATTCAAGCCTCCCGGAAAAGCGGTTTCATCACCGCTTTTCTTTTTTTCATAAAATTAAGCAATCACTTAATCAAATGGCATAAATTACAATAAATAATAGCATAAATAAATTTGCTTATCAATAAATTAAGCACAAAATATAAAAGTTACGAAAACATCATTAATTTAGCGAATACTTAAAAATATTGATTTTATTTTCTTCTCGGCTTGATTTTCCCGGCGTGTGCAGTATTATTTAGGAAGAATAAAAACAGAAGCAGGAAAAGGAGAATTTTCATGACTGCATTATCCCTGATGGTCAAGGCAAGAAAGATCAAACAGAACGAACTGGCAAAGAAGCTTGGCGTATCCAAGGCGGCGGTTTCCATCCAACTGAAGAATGGCGCAAAGACCTTGCGCACCGCGGTACGCTATTCGGAGATATTGAACTGTAACCCGTTATTGCTTCTGGATGGAATCAAAGTGGACCCGCGCCCCTACGGCAACCGGAATACGAATTGAAGGAGGAGCAAGCAAGAGGATTCCGCTCTGCGGGCGGGCAGCGTTTCGCCGCTGCATTGGTGCCGACATTCGGTTACGCCCGGGCACGGCCCGGTGCGAACGGATGCTCCGCACTCCGACTGAAGAACTTTGCGGCGGCACGTTGCCGCACGCGGCCCGGCGCGCGGATGTGACTTTAAGATTCCAGCAGGACGACCGCCATGGCGGCGATTCCTTCCTCCCGGCCGCAATAGCCGAGCTTTTCCGTGGTGGTGGCTTTGATGGATATCCGGTCCGGCGAAGAATCGAGGATTTCCGCCAGATTCGTGCGCATCTGTCCGATATAGGGCGAGATTTTGGGACGCTCGGCGATGATGGTGAGGTCCAGATTGACAAGCTGGTATTCGCTGACGCGCTCGTGTTTGATAACCTGAGCCAGCAGGCTCATGCTGTCGGCATTTTTGTACTGCGGGTCCTTGTCAGGGAACCAGTTGCCGATATCGCCCAGCGCCAGCGCCCCGAGATAGGCGTCCATCAGCGCGTGCAACGCCACATCGGCATCGCTATGCCCCAGCAGGCCGAGCGAATGCGGGATATCCACGCCGCACAAAATCAATTTCCGGCCGGGTACCAGGCAATGCACATCAAATCCCTGTCCAATTCTCAACATCATCTTAATATCCTTTGGTTGCCTTGAAGTCTTTGACGATTGAACTCATTTCGTCGCGGGTAATAATATTGCGGCTGTAAAGATCGGTCAGGGCGTGCTCCATCGTCACCATGCCGTCCTTGTAACTGGTTTCCATCACGCCTTTCAAGCTGCTGGTTTTCCCCTCGCGGATCAGCGACTGGACGGCGGGCGTGCCGAGCATGATTTCAAACGCCGCCACCCGGCCCGAACCGTCGCGCTTCGGCAGCAGCCGCTGGGCGACGACGCCGAGCAGAGCTCCGCTCAATTGAATCTTGATCTGATTCTGCTGGTGCGCGGGAAATGAATCCACAATGCGGTCAACCGTCTGCCCGGCACTGTTCGTATGCAGTGTCGCCAGCACCAGATGCCCGGTTTCGGCGGCGGTCAGGGCGGTGGCGATGGTTTCCGGGTCGCGCATTTCCCCCACCAGAATGACATCGGGGTCCTGCCGCAACACGTATTTCAACGCATTGGCGAAGCTGAGCGTGTCGGAATGAACCTCACGCTGTTCCACCAGCGCCATTTTGTTGGAATGCACATATTCGATCGGGTCTTCGATCGTGACGATATGGCACGGGTTGCCGGCGTTGATCCGGTCGATCAGGCACGCCTGGGTCGTACTTTTCCCGTGTCCGGTGGGGCCGGTGATCAGGATCAGGCCCTGTTTCTGCTTGACCAAGCTCAGAAGCTGAGGGGGGAGCAGTAATTCCTCCGCGTCCGGAATCCGGCTGGGAATCACCCGCAACGCCGCCCCGATGTTGCCGCGCTGGTAAAAACCGTTCACGCGGAACCGGTAGGTGCGCTCGGTTTCGTCAGCGCTGGTCCGGAGCCGGGTGGTCAGGGCGAAGTCGAGCTCGCGTTTCTCCTCGAACATCAGGCGTTGCCGGGCATTGATGATGCTGAAAAACAACCGTTGTGTGTCAACGGGGGAGAGTATGGGGGCGTCCAGCGGCACCAGCTCGCCGTTGACCCGCAGGGTGGGCGGGGCGCCGACCGTGATGATCAGGTCGCTGGCCTGATTGGCCGCCGCCGAATGGAGCAGCCGTTTCATGTTGATGTCTTCGCTGTCGGCCTCGTCCTGCGCGAACATGCCGCGGAACGTATCGATCCCGCTCTCCATGCCCCGGACCAGCAGCAGGAATTCCTCGCGGTTCGCGGCGGCGGAAACGGCGTGTTCGACGGTAATGCGCCCATCCTTCACCAGCGACAGGAGCGCGCGGTTGAATGTCACCGTGCCGTCCTCCGAACCGCGCCGGATCACGTCCTCCAGATCGGCGAAGTTCCGGTCGGAAATCAGGCTGCGGACCAATGGCGTGGCTTTCAGCACTTCCACGGCGGGGATCATCCCGAGTTCATCCGCCGTCGGCAGGAGCCGCTGGGCGATCACCGCCTGCAGGGCCAACGCCAGGTCGTCGGCGATCTGCTGGCGCAGATGCTCGGGAAAGGTATTGATGATGCGCTCCATCGCCTGCAGCGTGTCGGCGGTGTGAACGGTCGAAATCACCAGATGCCCGGTCAGGGCGGCGGAAACGGCGGTCTGCATGGTGCTCTGGTCGCGCATTTCGCCGACCACGATCACGTCCGGGCTTTCGCGCACGACGTTGGTCAGGGCTTCGCCGAATCCGGTGGTGTCGATGCCGACCTCGCGCTGGCTGATCCAGGACTGACGGTCCTCGTGAATGTATTCGATCGGGTCCTCGATCGTCACCACGTGTTTGCGGAACATATCGTTGATATGGTTGATCATCGCCGCCATCGAGGTCGATTTGCCGCTGCCGGCGGCGCCGACGATCAGGATCAGCCCGCGGGGGGCCTCAGCCAGTTCCCGCATGACGGAAGGCAGGTTCAGCGCCTTGAACGAAAGCGAACTCCCCAGCGAAATCGGGCGCGCCACCAGCGCCCCGGCTTCCTGCTGGCGGTAAAAGTTGATGCGGAAACGCATTTTTTCGACGGCCAGCGTATAGCCGACGTCGCAGCTTCCGTTCGCCTGATAGCTCTCCCGGATATCCGGGCGCAGCGCCTGTTCCCGGAATTGGGCAAGGCGTTCCTCGCCGATGGCGGTATCTTCATAACCGGGAATGGGGACAATCGGGCCTTTCAGGCGGTAACGCGGAGGTTTTCCGGCGCTGACAAACAAATCGGAGGCACCGTCGTCAAACGTCTTTTTCAGCAGAACGTCAATGATTTCCATAAATTCCTCGCGTCCGAAATTGACAATCCTTTCTTTATGCTATAAAGTAACCGCAATCTGTAACAATGCAAATTCAGGAACTCAGCGACAGTGAAAATTACCGTTAAATTCAAAATGTTCGAAGGCTGCGACGACCTTACTCCCCGGAAAGCTCACCACGACGACGCCGCATACGACCTGCGTTCGCGCGTGGACATGGAGCTTCCGCCCGGACGGAGCGTCGTCGTCCCCAGCGGCCTTTTCATGGAGCTCCCCGTCGGCTACGAGGCGCAGGTGCGCCCGCGCAGCGGCCTCGCCCTGAAGCACAACCTGACCCTGACCAACACCCCCGGCACCATCGACGCCGGATACCGCGGCGAAGTCGGCGTGATCATGTTCAACCTCGGCCAGGAGCCGTTCGCGGTCCGCCGCGGCGACCGGATCGCCCAAATGGTGATCTGCAAGCTCCCCGAAGCCGAAATGGTTTGCGTGGACGAACTCAGCGACACGCTCCGCGGCGCCGGCGGCTTCGGCAGCACGGGCAAACAATAATTCCATGATCACAGGCGCGGCGCGATGGTTCATCACGCCGCGTCTGCTCTATTTTAAAAATATCATTCTTTCTGTTTCTCATCTATTGACAAAGATAGATATATAGATTATAATATATATGTATAACGGAAATGAGGTTTTTATCTTGAGCTACAGCCGCAACATCAAACGCAATAAAATCAAAGACGCGCTGCAACAGAAAATCACCAGCGCCCAATATGCGTTCGGCGAACGCCTGCCCGGAATTCATGATCTCTCCAAGGAATATTCCGTCAGTTACGTGACCGCCGGAAAAGCGCTGAAAATCCTGGAAAGCGAAGGCTATCTGCGCTGCCAGCACGGCGTGGGTAATTTCGTCTGCTACATCAAGCCGGCTCCGGCGGTTTGCAAAATCGTCAATTTCATCGCGCCGGACAGCAACCATTACGTCGCCCGTTATCTGTTTCACGAGGGCAAGGCGCTGTTCGAACAGTCCGGCTGGGAGGTCCGCCTGCTGGAAATCGGCGATGCCAGTTTGGCCAGCGTCATATCCGAGATCAATTCTCCGGACGCCTATTCCGTTATCTCCGGCGTCAGGCCGATCTGGGAAAACTTCACGGCGACGCTGGGGCACGTGGCAAACCGCGCCGTCGTCCTCGGCGAGCTCTCCGGCAACAACGACATCACCAGCATCATCGCCGACGAACCGGCCACCGTCCGGATGTGCCTGAACCATTTCAAGCAGCGCGGCCGCCGGAACATCGCCCTGGTCTGCACGGAACTGAACAATGACCTCGAGCTTTTCCGGGCGGCGGCCTGGCGCTCGGGCATGACGAAGCTGAAGCACGATTTCAACTGGATCAACCGCCATTGCTTTAATTTCAAACTCAAAGAACACGGCATCGACTACAATTACATCCGCGGCTCAATCCGGAAATGGCTGGAGAACCGCCTGAACGGCGCCGACGCTGTCATCCTCCCCGCCTTCGCCCCGTTGTTTCTGGAAGAATGCCGGAACCTCTCCATCCGCATACCGGACGACCTCGACGTGATCGCCATCGGCCGCGGCGCCGCCGACCTTCAGGCGGACATCTGTTATGTGGACAACAACATTCAAGCCCATATCCGGTATGCATTTGAGATATTGGAAAACCGTTTCGCAGGCGGCCCCCACGACCAGGGCTCCTGGTATTTCTGCCCGCCAAACGGCATTATAAACCCGTCCATCAACAAACCTTCGAACTCACGGAGTACACCATGAAGCACAGATTTTATTTCACACTCATCGAACTCCTGGTCGTCATCGCTATTATTGCCATATTGGCGGCCATACTGCTGCCGGCGCTGAACAAAGCCCGGGACAAAGCCAAGGCCGTACAATGCATCAACAACCTGAAACAATGCGGAACCGCATTTCAGCTATATGGCGACGACCACAACGCCACATGGATCCTGTATTATTACAACGGTTCCGGGACCGGGCGCGCATGGTCCTCTTTTCTGCTCGGGCGCAAGGACAACAAGGATTGGCAAGAAACCACCACTCCCTATCTCTCCTCCTACCCCACCGTCCTGTGCCCGGCGGAAAAGCCCTATACCATGAACGACGCCGACTACATCTGCGACCGGGTCTACGGCGCCCCCAGCCTGGCAAACAGCTTCATGAACGCGGATTATCAGAACAATAATTTCAGGATTTGCACGCAACTGGGTTCGGCAAGCCGCCTGATGATTACGTATGCCGTCAATAAAATTCCAAGGCCGTCGGAAATCCTGACGATTGCCGACTCCCTGTGCAGCGAACCGCGCCAGGTATGGGCGATTCAGGGCGTGACCACCGCCAGCGCCGCCGTCGGTACGATCCATGCCCGCCACAGCGACCGGGTAAACACGCTGTTCAGCGACGGCCATGCCGCCGCTGCCACCAAGGAAGAACCCGCATTCGGCATATTCGGCATCAAATACAGCTATTCCCCCCACAATGTTATCCAGCCCACCGGACATTGAGGAGAGCTTCATGAAATTTGCGTTCATCTTTTTCCCGGTTCTGTTCAATCTCGCCGTACTCGCCGGCGATCCGTATCCGGCGGGAGCATGGAACAATGTGCCGGATATCACGGACCGCGCGTTCTGGAAATCCCAACAGGACCGCCCCGGCATGCGGGAAAAAATCGCACAGGCCGACCGGGATATCGCCGGAGAAGTGATTTCTCCCCAGCCGAATTACCTTGATTTCTCCCGCGACGGAAACCGCAGCCGTTATGAAGCCGGATATTATAAACTGCATGCCCTCGGCGCGCCGGTCATGGCCGCCTGCGTGACCGGCGAACAGCGCTACATCGACCATATCGAACAGCGAATCCGCGTTCTCTGCGCGCTCCCGACATGGATATTGCCGGCTCACGATCCCCAGCTTGACAACTATTACGGCAGGGTGATCGACATCGATCTCGGCGTGGCGACACTGGGCGGCGAATTGGCCTGTACGCTCCGGCTGCTGGCTCCATCCATGACCCCGGAGGTCCGGAACATGCTGGAAGGCGAACTGGAACGCCGGATCATCGCCCCGCTGGAAGAGATGATGGACGGCAAGCGCCAGGAAAATATGTGGCTCACCATCAAAAACAACTGGAACAGCGTCTGCCTGGCCGGAATGACGGCCGTCATCCTGCGGACGGAGCTTGAACCGGCGCGGCGGGCCCGCCTGCTGGACTACATCCGCAAGCGCAGCACGAATTACCTGAAAGGTTTCGGACCCGACGGTTATTGTGGAGAAGGAATCAATTACTGGTCCTACGGGTTCGGTTATTACCTGCGGATGGCGGCGGATTTCCGTCAGGCGACCGACGGCAAAGTGAACCTGATGGATGCGCCGGGGATTGCACCGGTGGCTCAATTCGCCGAGAATATCCGGTTGGCCCCGGAAGTCTATCCGGCGTTTGCAGACGCCAACATCAACTTTAAATTACCACTCTATACAGCCGCGCTGCAAAACTGGCTGGAAAACAAGACATCCGGATTCCCTGCCGGCTTCCCCCTCCCCGCTCCGCTTCAGGACATCAATCTGTTTTTGTCGCTGCCGGAAAGCGCGAAAGCCCCCGATGTTTCCCGGACGGAAGCGGCCAGCGCCTTTGACAATGCCAATGTTTACGTAGTCCGCCCCGCCCAGTCCGATTCCCGCCTGGCGGCGGCGTTCAAGGGAGGCAATAACACCGAACCGCACAACCATAACGACATCGGCAGCTATATCATCGCGGTTGACGGAGTGCCGGTCGTTGTCGATCCGGGACGCGAAGTATACACCAAACGGACGTTCAGCAACCGGCGTTATGAATCGAACCTGTTGAACTCCTATGGGCACAGCGTACCCCGGATCGCCGGTCAACTGCAGGCGCCCGGGCGGGGAACGGACGCCGTCCGGAAATCGATTTACCAGGACCGAGATTCCTTTGCGGTGGAGCTGGACATCACCGCGCCATACCGCCACATCGCTGAAGTACAGAGTGTTTGCCGCGCATTCCGCTATTCACGTACAAACGGCGGTTCTTTCATCGTGGAGGACACCGTCGAGCTCAAGCACCCGGCTGAATGCGAAAACGCGGTCATTACGCTCGGGCAGATCGAGAAAATCGACGCCCATACATACCGTATCACCGAAAAGCAAAAAAGCCTGTTCCTGAACATCGACTGCGGCGGCATACCCTTTACAACCGCCATCGAACCCATTCGCGAAGACACCCATCATAAACGGGAAATTTTCCGCTTGTCCATAAAACCGGACGGGAAAATAAAAAACCTGAAAATGACCCTGACCTTCACCCCTTCTCCCACGCCTGTACAGCCTTAAGTCAAAGCCATGTCGAAGGGGCGCCCCAACAACCGTTATAAAAACGTGCTGGATATGCTGGCTTATAAAATCATCAACGGCGAACTCTGCGCCGGCGAGGTGTTTTATTCGCGCAAAAGCATTTGCGACCAATTCGGCATCAGCGCCATGACCGCGGCCAAAATACAGGGCGAACTTCAGGAACGCGGCCTGTTGAGCCGGGTGCCCGGGCGCGGCTTATTTGTCAACTCCATCAAAAAGATCGATGAAATCCAGCATGAGCGTACCGCCCTGCGCAAAGTCCGGATGATCGACGCGATGAATGCGATCGGGCCGGAAACGATTTTCGGCGGGCGCGTGGTGACGGGCATCTGCCGCCGCTGCGCGGAGCGGGGGGCTGGATTTCCATGTCGAATATATCGACAATACCATGATGGATACGGAGATTCTGAACAGCAATCACAATATCGCCGATGACGAAGGCCTGATTCTGTTTCTGCACAACGGCTTGCTTCACGAGGTCATGATCCCGCTCCTGAGCTACAAAATCCGCTCGGTCATCGTCAATATGCTGTTCCCCTGGCGGCCGAGCGTGCTGACGGACAACCATGACGGCATTTACCAGCTCCTGCGACATCTGCATGAGAAGAAATGCCGCAAAGTCATTTACGCCGCCCGGTTCAGCAGTTCCCAATCCTGTGTCAATGAAAACGAACGGCTGGACGCATTTCTGCTGAAAAGCGATATTCCGCTCACCGATATCCTGACCGGCCAAACCTATTCGCCGCAGGAGGGCGAAGTCTCCCTGCCGATCGGCAAAGGCGAAACCGTTCTTCTGGCCCGGAATTTCTGATCCGTTCCTGAACACACGCAAAAAAGATCCATCGCCCGCGGATGAAAACGGGCGATGGATCTTTTGTTTTTACCTCGAATTACAGCTTGGCGATCGAGAACCCGCAGAGAGCGTCGTTCAACTCGCTCAATTCGGAATCCGGGAAGTCGCCGCGGACCATCTCGTCCGCCAGTGTTTCCGCCTGAATGTACGAACGGAAATTCTCCAGCGCCCCCTGACGGTCCGCCGGCACCTGACAGGCGATTCGAATCCGGTCCGAAACCTCCAGACCGCTTTCCTTGCGCATATTCTGGATACGGCTGACCACTTCGCGGGCGAAGCCTTCTTCTTCCAGCGCCGCCGTCAGCGTGGTATCCAGCGCCAGCGTGATGCTTCCCTCGTTGGCGACGGTCATGCCGGGCTTTTCTTCGCGCCGGACATCGAGGTCGGCGGCGTCAAGCTCGACCGTCCGGCCGTCGCTCAGCGTCAGGGCATACGGTTTGCCGCCCAGGATCGCGCCGATTTCCGCCGAGTTCAACTGCTGGATCACCGCCGCGGCTTCTTTCATCTGCTTGCCGAGCTTGGGGCCGAGCGACTTGAAATTCGCCTTGGTCGTATAGGTCACCAGATCGTTTTCGTCGGAATTGAATACGATTTGCTTGACGTTCAGCTCCTCGGCAATGATGTCGGCGGTCCCGTTCAGGAGCTCGCGCACCGCGGGGTCGCCGGTCACCACCACCGCGCGGCCGAGCGGCTGGCGCGTCTTGATGTTGCTCTGCGAACGCAGGAAGCGCCCGAGTTTAACCACCGTCATGGTGTTTTCCATCTGGCACTCCAGCGCTTCGTCGCGGTTGGCGGCGTCGGATTCCGGGAAATCGCAGAGGTGCACCGATTCCGGCATGTCGGCGGTGCGCAGATTCCGGTAGATTTCCTCGGTCACGAACGGGATGAACGGCGCCGCCGTCCGGCAGAACGTCAACAGGGCATAGTGGAGCGTCCGGTAGGCGTCGTTCTTGTCGCCGTCGTTCTGGCTTTTCCAGAAACGGCGGCGGCTGCGGCGGATGTACCAGTTGGTCAGGTCGTCCACAAACCGGGTGAAGCGGTTGGCGGCTTTCTGCAGATTGTAAGCATCCATTTCGCCGCGGACTTCGTCCACCATCTGGGTCAATGAGCTCAGGATCCAGCGGTCGAGCGGATTTTTCAAGTTTTGCGGCACGTCGGCGCCGCTTTCCGGGGTCCAGTCGTCCACATTGGCGTAAGTGACCAGGAAGCTGTAGGCGTTCCAGATCGGGATCATCACGCCGCGAAGCACGTCCTTGATGCCGTTTTCGGAGAACTTCAGGTCCTCGGCGCGGACCACCTGCGAGCCCAGCATAAAGAGCCGCAGCGCGTCGGCGCCGTAATTTTCGACCACTTCCAGCGGGTCGGGATAATTTTTCTTGCGCTTGGACATTTTCTGTCCGTCTTCGGCGAGGATCAGGCCGTTCACCAGCACGTTCTGGAACGCCGGTTTGTCGAACAGCGCCGCGCCGAGCACCACCAGCGTATAGAACCAGCCGCGGGTCTGGTCGAGCCCCTCGGCGATGAAGTCCGCCGGGAAATGCGCCTCGAAATGCGCCTTGTTTTCAAACGGATAATGATGCTGCGCGTAGGGCATGGAACCGCTTTCGAACCAGCAGTCCAGCACTTCCGGGATGCGCTTCAGCGGCGACTTGCCGGTGGGCGACGGGATTTCGATTTTGTCCATGAAATGCTTGTGCAAGTCGCCCACTTTCTGCCCGGTCAACTGCTCGAGCTCGGCCACCGAGCCGATGCAGACGGTTTCGCCTTCCTCGTTGCGCCAGATCGGCAGCGGGGTGCCCCAGTAACGGTTGCGGCTGATCGCCCAGTCGCGGGCGTTTTCCAGCCATTTGCCGAAACGTCCGTCTTTCAGGTGCGCGGGAACCCAGTTGATCCGGCCGTTGGCGCGGATCATTCTTTCCTTGATTTCCTCGACCTTGACGAACCAGGTGGAGATGGCGCGGTAGATCAACGGCATGTCGTCGCGCCAGCAATGCGGATAATTGTGGTGGATGGTGCCGCGGTGAACCAGTTTATGTTCGTCTTTCAGGCGCTGGATGATGTCCTTGTCGCAGTCCTTGACATAACGTCCGGCGTAATCGGGCACGTCGCGGGTGAAACAGCACTGGTCGTCCACCGGGCAGACCTCCGGGACGCCGTTGGCTTTGGCGGCAATGCTGTCGTCTTCACCGAACCCCGGAGCGGCATGGACAATCCCCACGCCGTCCTCCAGACTGACGAAATCGGCGCAGATCACCTGGAACGCCCCGTCCCGCTTCAGCTCCGCGAAATACGGAAACAGCGGTTCGTAGCGTTTGCCTTTCAGGGTTTCGCCGCGGAATTCGGCGACGATTTCCGGCGCGTCCTTGTAGTAGCGCGACACCAGGCCTTTGGCCATGATGTAATATTCGCCGCCGTCCTTGATCTTGACATAATCGATGCCGGCGCCCACCACCAAAGCGAGGTTCGAGGGCAGCGTCCAGGGCGTGGTGGTCCATGCCAGGAAATAAGTGTTTTCCTCGCCGTCCACCCTGAAGCGAACGGTGACCGCGGGGTCGGTCACTTCCATATAGCCCTGATTGACTTCAAAGTTCGACAGCGGCGTCGAACAGCGCGGGCAGAACGGCATGATTTTATAGCCCTCGTAGATCAGCCCCTTGTCCCAGAGCTGGCGGAACACCCACCAGATCGACTCCATGTAATCGAGGTCCATCGTCCGGTAGCCGCCCTCGAAGTCCACCCAGCGTCCCATCCGGGTGACCACCTGTTCCCATTCGTTGGTGTAGCGGAGGACGATGCCGCGGCAGGCTTCGTTGAAATTGTCGATGCCGAAGGCTTCGATGTCTTTTTTATTTTTCAACTGGAGCTCTTTTTCCATTTCGTTTTCGACCGGAAGGCCGTGGCAGTCCCATCCGAATGTGCGGGGGACGCGCTTGCCGCGCATGGTCTGGTAGCGCGGCACCACGTCCTTGATCGTGCCGGCCAGCAGATGGCCGTAGTGCGGCATACCGGTGGCGAAGGGGGGGCCGTCATAAAAAATGTATTCGGGCGCGTCCTTGCGGTTCTCCAGCGATTTATGAAAAGTACCGTCCTGTTTCCAGTATTCGACGATAGCCCGTTCCATTTCCGGGAACTTAGGTTGTCCGACAGCTTTAAACATGGTTCAATATCCTGTTTTCTGGTTAAAATAAAAAGCCATGAAATTGAAAGAACAATTCATGGCTGTAAAAAAATCAATAATCCGATGATCAATCGTTTTCAAGTGCAAACGTCTTTAATTCTCCACAGCCGTTACGAGCCTTTCCGCGGAGCGCCGGAAAGACCCGCCGCTAATGCCGATCAGAATGGCAATCAATTTTGAGTCGCTGTAGACAAAACGTAACATTTCGATATCATCCTTCATGCCTGCCCGTTTTTCCCGCAACCAACGCCAATGCGGAACATACCGCCTCGAAAGACCGTCGATCCGTTCTGGAAAAACTTGCACATAACGTTAAATCATAATCTTTTAAATATAACATGGGAAAATATCAAATGCAAGCCCCTACCGTCAAAAACCTGACAATAAGCCCCGCATTATTCCGCGCCCGTCACCGTCCGGCGGAAATCCGGTTCGGTCAGGAACCGCAGGCCGACCGCCGCCATCACCCCCGCGGCGTCCATGGCGGATTCGAACGCGGCGTCCGACCCGGCAAGCCGTTCGAACTCAGCCGAATGCAGCGCCACCGCCCTGCCCCCGGTGATATTGAAGAAAAAGTTCACCCCCGGCACCACCAGCGACACATTGGCGTAATCCGTCGAAATGCTGCTCCGGTATTCCCGGTCCGGGTTCATCCGCAAATCGTCCATCGACGTGAGCACCGCTTCGCGCAACGGCGGGTTCGGGCGGTCCGCCGAATAGGGATTCGGACGGCGGACGGCGGTATAGCCGCAACCGGTCATCAGCGCCGCGCCGCGGGCGATTTCATCCAGTCGCACTTCCAGCGCCCCCTGAGTGGCGTTGTCGCGGCTGCGCAGATAAAAAAACGCCTCCGTGTAATCCGGGATGATGTTCGGCGCGGTGCCGCCCTGCGAAATCACGCCGTGCACCATGCCGCCGGGCGGAAGCTGTTGCCGCCAGCAGGCGATGCCGGCAAAGAAAAGGTTCATCGCGTCCAGTGCATTGACCCCCAGATAAGGAGCGGCCGCCGCATGGGCCGCATGACCCCTGAACGTCACGTCGAACCGGGATACCGCCAGGTCGCCGGAATCCAGCGCGTTGACCGAGGCCGGATGGCACAGGATGCACGCGTCGATATCCTCGAACCCGCCCTGTTCCAGCAAAATCACCTTGCCGCCGAGCGTTTCCTCCGCCGGAGTGCCCAGCACCACGATCTTGCCGGCGATTCCGTCCGACTCCATGAGTTCGCACAACGCCAGCCCGGCGGCAAGACCGGCTCCGCAGATCAGGTTATGTCCGCAGGCGTGCCCCAACTGCGGCAACGCATCGTATTCGCACATCACGGCAAACACCGGTTCGCCGGTGCCGAACTCCGCCCGGTAGGCGGTATCCAGCCCACCGTAAGGCGTCGTCACCCGGAACCCGGCGGCGCGCAGCAGTTCCACCTGCAACCGGCAGGCCTCGTGTTCTTCGAAACCAAGCTCGGGGTGCTGGTGAATCGCCCGGGCGACGGGGCGGACCTGTTCCGCATATTTTCGGATGGTTGACGCGATCTGATTCATAGCCTTAAAATCCAAATTCCAACTGGCTGATTCCCCAGTTTTCGTTATCGTCATCTTTTTTCGACGGCGTTTCAGGGGCGGGTTCAGGCGTTGGCGGTTCGCTTTTTATGACATCCGGCTCTGCCGGGGCTTCCGGCTCTGCCGGGGGTTCAATCTCTTGCGAGCGCGGAGCCGGGGTTTCCGGCTCTGCCGGGGTTTCCGGCTCTGCCGGGGTTTCCGGCTCTGCCGGGGTTTCCGGCTCTG
>ENA-UOOH01000213-UOOH01000213.1-fermentation-metagenome-genome-assembly--contig:-NODE-213-length-70059-cov-15.830538_pt1 | contig 70059 bp, 77 predicted proteins | sample MGYA00245778_ERZ724025 | MGnify/ENA primary metagenome ERZ724025 (study PRJEB28704, sample SAMN03018313) | fermentation metagenome | biome: anthropogenic terrestrial biome; feature: soil; material... | reverse complement strand
GTCCAGCATCTTCAGGAACTCAGAGAATTGTTTCAGGTCCTGTCGAGCTCAGGTTATTCACGAATTGGTATAACCATTGTGAAAAATTTCTAGTCATCTTCAACTTATGTATCCGCGCCCTCCGGTCCGTCGGTCGCTCGGGCCTCCGCGGGGTCGGGAACTTCGCATATGAGGGAGCGGGTGCCGCCCTTCATATGTTCTGCGTGATCACTTGAAGATCTTCTTGAAACACGCCGGGACCTGGTGGCAGAGGTCCTGGCCGCAGAAAACCCTCGTGATGCCTTTGGCCGCGGAACCGATCTCTTCCTCCCAGTGAGGGTGGTCCGCGACCGAGTAGATGATTATGCAGTCGTCCCCCGACATCTCGCGTTCCAAGAACGCGGGCAACCCCTCCGGGGGCGCCTCCTTTATCCTTATGACCTTCGAATCGGGAAATGCGCGTTCCGCCACGTCCGCTATGTCCTCCATGAGGGCGTTCCTGTCCAAACGCCTCCTTCCCGACAGCATCGAGCCGTCGGGGCCACGCACGAAAGCTGACATCCTCTCGGACGTCAGGGCGCACCTGCATAGTCCTGGCATTTCACTTTATCTCGATCGTTACGTCGCGTTTGAGGCCCATGTCCGAGGCCACTTCTATGGCCTTCAGGAAAGCGCAGGGCACCGGGCACGCGGTGTGCGCTATGCTCTCGTCGGCCTTCCTGTATATATCGGATTCCGACAGCTTCACGCCGACGTTCTGCATGGGGTCTATGGGGCCGAGGGAGGATGCCATCTTCCTAACGCTGGGACAGTCGCTCTCCACTTCGAAGACGACCTTCCACTCGTCGTTCGTAACCGCTTTTATCTTCGTCCTTAACTTGCATACGCCGGGCTGAACTTCGATGTTGCATTCGGTCATAAAAGTTCACACTGTTTACTGGATGTATAAATCTATCGCCTGCCGACGGAACCGCAGAGCGTACCGTCATTGTACGGCCGCATTGCGGAAGGTGGGACTGCCCGGATTTGAACCGGGGTCAATGGCTCCCAAAGCCACAAGTATACCAAGCTAGCCCACAGTCCCTATGCTTAGATTGCCGTTCCGTTAATAATCATATCGCCCGCCTGGACATGCGTACGGAAACCATGTAACGTCTTTTTATCCGCATATGCGGATGTTGATGCGGAGGTAATTCCCTGAAATACACAATCACAGGAGACAACCTGCAGTTCGCCAACATCGAGCTGCAGCCCGGAGAGTCTATCCAAGCCACGCCGGGAAATATGAAGTATATGAGCGGCAACACCCGCATGAACACCAGCATGGACGGAGGACTCTGGAAGGGGCTCAAGAGGTCCGTCTCGGGCGCTTCGCTCTTCCTCGTGACCTTCACCACCGAGGGGGGCACCGGAGTGGTGGGCCTCGGCGGCAACGTCCCGGGGAAGATCATCGACCTCAAGGTCGTGCCCGGGAGGAACTGGATCCTCCAGAGGTCCGCATACCTCGCATCCCAGCCCGAAGTCGAAGTCGACATCGCCTTCCAGAAGAAGCTGGGAAGCATCTTCTTCGGAGGAGAGGGGCTGATACTCCAGAGGATCAGCGGCAACGGTGTCGCCTGGGCGTCGGCCTGCGGAGACTTCAACGTGGTGGACCTTAAGCCGGGGGAGATGTACAAGGTCTCCACCGCCAACGCCGTCGGATGGGAGGAGTCGGTCAAATACGACATATCCGCGGTCGGCGGGGTCAAGAACGTCCTGTTCGGCGGGGAGGGGCTGTTCGTCACCACCCTGACCGGGCCCGGAAAGATAATCATACAGTCCATGACCGTCGGGGAGCTGGCCATGTCGATCGCGCCGTACCTCCCCAACAAAGGATGAAATGGTCAATATGGATGCAACAAACACAGAGAGGAAGAAGACCGGCCCGTCGGCCCTGATGCTGCTGGTGCTCGTGGTGGCCGTGGCTGTGCTCATCGGGCTGGCGGTCTACGCTCTGACGTTCCCCGGCGTGCTCGAATCCCTGATCACGGTGGGGCTCGTGGTCCTGGGCGTGGCGGTGGCCGTCATCGTGATAGTCTACGTCGTGATGCTCATCATCGCCGTCCCTATGTACGCGTACAAGGGCGAGTCCTACCAGAAAGACGTCTCCTACGACCTCAAAGGGGTCAAGTCCGTGAAGGAGAAGTCCTCCGAGGACGACGAGGAAGAGGGACAGAAGTAAACTTTTTTCGCAGAGGCCGTCCCGCCTCAGGCGGGCCGGCGTTTCTTTATCTCTTCTACGAGCAGCCTTGCCGCGTTACCGCGGTGCGATACGGAGTTCTTCTCGTCCAGCGGCAGTTCGGAGAACGTGCGCCTGCCGTCATGGGTGAATATGGGGTCGAAACCGAAGCCCCCCTCGCCGCGCTCCCCGGTGGTGATCCGGCCCCTGCATATGCCGGTGACGATTATCGTCTCTCCTCCGATGTCGCACCCGATGCAGGTCCTGAACTCCGCACCGCGGTCCTCCTCCCCCTCCATCAGCTTCAGTATCCCGGGGTTGCCTATGGTCTTCTGCACGTAAGCGGACCAGACTCCCGGAAAACCCTTCAGGGAATCTATGAACAGCCCGGTGTCGTCTATGATGAAATCCGAGGTCCCCTTGGAACGCAGGGCCTCCATGCCTTTGGCCACCACCTCCCCCAGGTCCGAGGTCTGGACCTCGTCGTATGGGAGGGGGCAGTGCACCATCTCGATGCCCAGATGCCCGAATTCGTTCTGATATTCCGCGACCTTCCCCGGATTGGAGGTGATGACTTTCAGTTTCATGTGTAACGCGCCCTGTTCCTTATCTCTTCGACCTTCTCGAGCACGGTGCCGGCATCTGTCTTCTTCTCTGCGTACGATTCCATCGCCGCATCGAAACCGCCTTCCACCGCGGAATGCGCCGAGGAGAACGCCCTCTGCAGGAGACGTATGTCCACGCCCATCTCCTCCGTCCCGACGTTTATGCTTCCCAGCGAGAAGTCTATGACGCACAGCCTGCCGTCCGGCATGAGTATCATGTTGGAGGTTGTGAAGTCCCCGTGAGCGATGCCCCTGTTGTGCATGTCCGCCAGGGCCTCCCCCATCAGGCGGCACACCTCCTTCGAGGATGCCGGGTCTGCGTCCAGCAGGTCCTTCACCCTCGCCCCCTCAATGAACTCCATGGTTATACTGCATTCGGACATATCCACGTCGTAAACGACCGGAGTTCTGACCGTATCGGACCTTGCGCCCTGCATCACCCTGACCTCGTTCCTGGTCCTAGTGGTCCGTATGCGCCGGTCCAGCTCCGAATTCCTGTATCCCTTGGGGACCCTGGTCTTCACCGCCGCCTTCCTGCCGAGAAATTCGGATACCGTCACCACGGCCTCTGCACCCACCGCGATCGGGGCGTCCATATTGGCTGATGTCGGCCATTGCGTATATAATTAATATCGAATCCCGATTTCAACAGGAGAAGATGAGGTACGAATTCACCGGCGACAACCTTCAGTTCGCCAACGTCATAATGAACGAGGGCGAATCGCTCGAGGTCGCCCCGGGCTCGGTGGCGTACTCGCGCGGCGATTTCGAGGTCGGCAAAAGCGGCGGCGGGGTCCTGGGAGGCCTCAAGAAGGCCATCGGCGGATCTGCATTGGACACGCTGAGCTACGGGCTGAGGAGGGGCGTCGGGACGATAGGGCTCGGAGGCCGCCTGCCCGGGAAGATGATGGACATAAACGTCGAGGGCATGGGCTGGGTGGCCCAGAAGGACGCGTTCATAGCGTCCCAGCCGACGGTCAGTATCGAGCAGGAGTACCAGAAGAAGCTGGGCAGCTCCTTCGGCGAGGAGGGGCTCGTGCTTGCGAAGTTCAGCGGCAGGGGCATGCTCTTCCTGTTCTCGCTGGGCGATTACAACGTGTTCGCCCTGCAGAAGGGCGAGGAGCTGGCCGTCGCTACCGACAGGGCGGCCGCATGGGAGGTCTCGGTGAAGTACAGGGTCGAGGTGGACAAGGACCTGAAGAGCACATTCCGGGGCAAGGAGGGGCCTTTCGTCACCACCCTTACCGGCCCCGGCAGGGTGGTCGTCCAGTCAATGTCGCCCCAGAGGATGATGGAGGCCTTCCTCCCGCTTCTGCCCGAGCCAGAGACCAGGTGATTGAGAAACGCTTTATAACGGTCAGGCTCTTGGGATTCTGTGAAGCGCATACCGTTGGGCTGCCAATCAGTGGACGACCTCCTCGGAGGAGGGGTAGAGTCGGGCAGCCTGACCCTGATATACGGTGTCGCGGGTACCGGGAAGACCAACATCTGCCTCCAGATGGCGTACAACGTTTTGAAGGAGGGCAAGAAGGTCGCGCTCATCGATACGGAGGGCATCTCCTACGACAGGGTTGCCCAGATCTTCGGAGGAGAGGAGCTTCTGAAGAACCTTCTGGTGTTCCAGGTCCACAGCTTCGAGGAGCAGAGCGACAGGGTCACCAAGGTCTCGCGCATGGCGGAGGCCCGCGGCGCGCTGGGCCTCATCATCGTGGACTCCCTCACCGGATTCTACCGTCTGAGCCACGACGACCCTTTGGCCAGGAGCGACTTCATCAGGCAGGCGGAGCTTCTGACGGAGACCGCGCGCAAATCCGAGGTCCCGGTGATCGTCACGTCCCAGGTCTATTCCAACATCCTGAACGGTGGCATAGAGTTCCTTGGAGGCCACACGCTGAGGCATAACGCGAAGACGATAATCAGGCTCGAGCCCCGCGGCAACGGGGTCCGGTCCGCCGTCATAGTGAAGCACCGGAGCCTTCCCGAGGGCCGTTGCGCGGCATACCGCATAGGCGAGAACGGGATAATCGACGTGTGAGTTTACGTTGTGATTTTCGTTGTATTATCGGCGGTTTCCGACTGTTTATATAGTTAAATTATGTTTAGCGCAATACCGTTACGAATTCAGTAAGGTGTGGCTTCATGGTAGATAATCTGGACAAGCGCATAATCGAAATGCTAAAGAGGGACTCGAGATGCCCTTTCGTAGAGATCGCCGGGCAGCTCGGCGTATCCGAGGGGACGATCAGGAGCAGGGTCCACAGGATGACGGAGGAGGGGCTGATCCGCGGATTCACGATCAAGACCAGCTCCAGAAATGTGAAGGCGCTTGTAGAGATACGGATCAGCGTGAACACCGACACCGAGAAGATAGCCAAGGAGCTGGCGGGGTACGAGGGCGTGACCGAGGTGTTCGAGGTCACCGGCGACCAGGACATCATAGCCATCGTGGATGTCGAATCGTCCTCGCAGCTCAACGACATCATCGAGAGGGTGCGCCGCTACGACAACACCCTCAGCACAAGGACCAGACTAATACTGAGAGAGCACTTCGGAGGCGCCTGAATGTTCGCCGGAATATCCACCGCCCTCATAACGCCCTTCAAGACCGACGGCACGGTGGACGAGGATGCGTTCAGAAGGCTGATCGATTTCCAGGAGGAGAACGGCGTGGACGTGATCGTCCCCTGCGGCTCCACGGGCGAATCGGCCACGCTCAGCCCCGATGAGCACATACGGGTGATCGAGATAGCCGTGGACCAGGCCAAGAAGGCCAAGGTCCTGGCGGGGGCGGGGAGCAACTCAACCGCGGAAGCGATCACGCTCAGCAGACACGCCGAGGACCTGGGGGCCGACGGCATCCTGTCCATCTCTCCGTACTACAACAAGCCCACCCAGGATGGCATCTACCTGCATTACAAGGCGATAGCTGAGTCCGTCGAGATACCGATAGTCGTCTACAACGTGCCCGGAAGGACGGGTTCCAACATCACCTCCGAAACGATGCTCCGCATGGCCGAGATCCCGGGGATCGACGCGGTGAAGGAGGCCAGCGGGAACATGGCGCAGGTCCAGAGGATTATCGCCGGAAGGCCCAAGGGGTTCGAGGTCCTGAGCGGCGACGACGGACTGACGATACCTCTCATGAGCATCGGCGCCGACGGAGTGATATCCGTCGCAGGCAACTGCTGCCCCGGCCTCATGAGCAAGATGGTCCATTACATGGAGTCCCGTCTCTTCGACGAGGCGCTCGGGATAAACAATATGCTTCTGCCTCTTTTCAGCGCGCTTTTCGTGGAGTCGAATCCGATCCCCGTCAAGTTCGCTATGAAGAGGCTCGGTTTCGGCAACGGGATCCCGCGTCTGCCGCTTACGCCTTTGAGCGAGAAGGGCCAGGCGGTTTTGGTCCCCGTCCTCGAAGAACTTGGACTGTGATCTTGATGACGGACGTGGTAGTGGGAGGCGCCACCGGCAGGCTTGGAAGCATCGTCTGCAGGCTCATCTCCGAATCCGAAGACCTCAAGCTGGCCGGCGCGACGGTGTCGGCAGAAGGAGGCAACGTCGGCAGGGAGATGTACGGGGTCAGGGCGGTCGGTCCGGACAGGCTGTCGGAAACGCTCCGCGGCGCCGACGTCTATGTGGACCTGACCACTCCCGACGCGGCGGCCAAGACCGCCGCCGGCGTGCCGGAGACGGGGGCGAACCTCGTGCTCGGCACAACGTCCGTGCCGACCGAGACGCTGAAGCTCATAGCGTCCAACACCGAGAGGTACGGAACCTCCTCGCTGGTCACGGCCAACTTCTCCCCGGGGGTGAACGTGTTCTGGAAGGCCTGCGAGATGCTCGCCGGACGCCTTCCCGGATATGACATCGAGGTCATCGAGGCGCACCATGGAGATAAGGAGGACGCCCCCTCCGGCACCGCGTCCGAGGCCGTGAGGAGGCTGCGCGCCGCCTCCGGCATCGACAGGACCGTGTACGGGAGAGGGGGGGACACAGGCCCGCGGGGCAGAGAGATAGGCGTGCATTCGATACGCGCAGGGGACATCGTGGGAGACCACACGGTCCTTTTCGCGAAGAACTCGGAGGTGATCGAGCTTACGCACAGAGCGGGTTCCCGCGAGGCGTTGGCCCTCGGTTGCGTCGAGTCGATAAGATGGATATCAGGAAAGAAGGATGGAAAGGTTCACAGTATGGACGAGGTGCTGGGGATATGTTGACAGTAATGAAGTTCGGGGGCACCAGCGTTGGATCGCCCGAGTCGTTGAAGAGTGTAGCTGAAATAATAGTGTCCACGGAAGGGCAGAAAGTGGTCGTCGTGTCCGCGATGTCGGGAGTGACGAACTTCCTTGTCGAAGCGGCGGACAGCGACAAGATCGATTGCAAACAGGTGATCGAGACGTTCTCCAGAAAGCATCTGGCTGTTGCCGAGGCGCTGTTCGACGGGGAGCAGATGAAGGCGTTCCTGGAGGAGTTCGACGCCAGGATCGTCTCGTTCGAGAAGACCCTCCGCGGAGACAGGAAGGACCCGTTCTACAAGGACGCGGTCACGTCCTCGGGGGAGAGGTTCTCCTCGCTGATATTGTCCCATGTGCTGAAATCCATGGGGCAGAAGTCCGTGGCGCTCACGTCCGCGGCGGCAGGCATACACTCCGACGGAGTCCCCCTCAACGGCTTCGCCGACCTGAAGCGCACAGACGCCGACATCAACATGAAGGTCAGACCTATACTCGAGCAGGGCGCTATACCCATAATCACAGGGTTCTACGGCATGAACGACCTCGGAAAGCCGCTGACCTTCGGCCGGGGAGGCTCCGACTATTCGGGGGCCGTTGTCGCCAACGCCCTCACGGCAGACGAGCTGCAGATCTGGACCGACGTGGACGGATTCATGTCAGCTGACCCCAGGATCGTTCCGGACACCATACGCATAGACGAGATGAACTACGGGGAGGCCGCAGAGCTTGCTTACTTCGGCGCCAAGGTGCTGCACCCCAGGACGATCGAGCCCGCTAGGCAGAGGCACATACCCGTAAGGGTCAAGAACACCTTCAAGCCCGAAAGCCCCGGAACGCTCATACACCACCTCAGAGGACCGAAGAACGGTCTGCTGATGAGCGTGGCCGCCAAGACCGACCTGTCCATAATCACGATCAGCTCGGCGGAGATAGCATACCGTCCCGCCATGGTCGCAAGGATAATAGAGAAGATAGCCGAGAAGAACGTCATAATCTACTCCATATCCACCTCCCTTTCGACGGTGGCGTTCCTGCTGCACAACAACGATGTGCAGCACACCCTCAATCAGCTGAACTCCCTGGCGGACACGGATATCGAGAAGATAAACGTTAAGAGCGACGTGGCGCTTGTCTGTTGCGTAGGCGACGATCTGCTGGACAAGTGCGGAGTCTCCGGGGACATATTCGGCGCCGTGAAGGAAGTAGGCACCAACGTGGAGATGATCTCCGAAGGCGCCTCCGACTCGTCCCTGAACTTCGTGGTGCCCATGGAGACGGTCGTCAGCACCGTCAGGGCGCTCCACGCCAAGTTCGTGAGGGGTAAAAATGGAAGACTATGAATCTGACGGCGGCAGGATGCTGTTCGCCGGGATGTACGTTTCGGATATCGCAAGGGAGTTCGGCACTCCTGTCTACGTAACGGACGAGCAGAGGCTCCGGAAGAACTACAGGGATGTCTACGGAGCATTCTCCAAGGAGATGGATACCCGCATCCACTATGCATGCAAGGCCAACAGCAACCTCGCGGTGCTGAGGATACTGCAGCAGGAAGGGTCCGGGATAGACGCCGTGTCCATAGGGGAGGTGCTCACGTGCCTGAAGGCGGGATTCACCGCCGACCGCATAATGTACACCGGGGTCAACGTCAGCGACGAGGAGCTCAGGGCCGTGTCGGACCTGGGCGTCATGATCAACATTGATTCGGAGTCCGAGCTGGAAAGGCTCGCCCTGATCGGTCCCGGATCGCAGATATCGGTGAGGATCAACCCCGACGTGGGGTCCGGACACAGCGACAAGGTCATCACCGGTAAGAAGGGCACCAAGTTCGGAATCCCGGCGGACCGGGCCATAAACGTTTATTCACGCGCCAAGGACCTGGGTTTCGACATCCGCGGAATACATGCGCACATAGGGTCCGGCGGACAGTCCGTCGAGCCCTTCGTCGACGAGGCCGAGGTGCTGGCAAACATCACGAACTCGCTCGGCGAGATCGGCATCGAACTGGAATTCATCGATATCGGAGGAGGTATCGGAGTTCCGTACAAGATGAACGAAGAACCTATGGACCTGAATGAGATGGCCATAGAGGTCACCGACATGATCAAGATGGAGACGGACGTCAAGACGATTGTCCTGGAGCCCGGAAGGTACATCGTCGCCGACACGACGCTACTTCTGACCAAATGCGTCGACGTGAAGGACCTGGGCACCAAGAAGTACGTGGGGGTGGACGCGGGCATGAACACGTTGGTCCGTCCTGCCATGTACGACTCTTACCACCATATCGCAATAGCAGACAAGTTCGGAAAGGTATGCACAGCGAAATACGACGTGGTCGGACCGATATGCGAATCGGGAGACTACCTGGCGCACGAGCGCGTGCTCCCCGACCCGCAGGAGGGCGACATCCTGGCAGTATACGACGCCGGAGCCTACGGGTTCTCGATGTCCAGCAATTACAATTCGAGGCCCTTGTGCAGAGAGGTCCTCGTGAACGGCGGAAAGGCAGAGCTCATCCGCGAAGCCGAAACGGTCGAAGACCTGTGGAGGCTCCAAAAGGTACCCGCGAGGCTCTTAAGATGATCTTCTGGAAATATCACGGCCTGGGCAACGACTTCGTGCTGATCGACGGCACCGACGGCGACGTCGAGATAGACAAGGAATGGTGCAGAAGCATATGCAGGCGCAACTTCGGCATAGGGGCCGACGGCGTACTGTACGTGCTGCCCGGGGAGGACACCGACATAACGATGCGGATAATCAACGCCGACGGAACGGAGGCGGAGATGTGCGGCAACGGAATCAGGTGTGTGGCGAAATACGCCTACGACAGCGGCCTCGTCAAAAGCCAATCGTTCAGCATCCACACCCTCGCAGGCGACAAAGAGGCCCAGGTCACGCTGGGGGATGACGGCAGGGTGTCCACCGTCGCCATAGATATGGGGGCCCCGATACTCAACGGCAGGTCCATCCCCATCAACTACGACGGACGGTTCATCGACGAACCCTTCATGGCGGGGAGCCTGAGGATCAGAGGTACTGCGGTATCCATGGGGAACCCGCACTTTGTCACGTTCACGGAGATGCCGGAAGAAACCATCAACAGGCTGGGGCCCGAACTCGAAAAGAACGAATTCTTTCCAAAGAAGACCAACGTGGAGTTCTGCAGCATGAAGGAGGGCAAGATCCACGTCCGCGTGTACGAACGCGGGGCGGCCTGGACCCTGGCATGCGGGACCGGCGCCTGCGCTTCGACGGTTGCCGCCGCGCTGATAGGCCTCGTGCCCTTCGATTCCCCCGTGGACGTCTGTCTGCCGGGCGGATGGCTCAAGGTCACCGTTGCCAGGGACATGGACTGCGTGATGATGGAAGGCCCGGCTGAGTTTGTTTTCAAAGGAGAGACGACGATATGAAGAATTACGATCAGGCAGAAAGGCTTCAGAAGCTCCCGCCCTACCTATTTGTAAGGCTGGAGGAGCTCACGGCGAAGAAGAAGGAAGAGGGCATGGACATGATCGATTTCGGGATCGGGGACCCCGACCTTCCGACGCCCGAGCCCATAGTCAAGGCCGTTCAGGAAGCGCTTCCCGTCAACAAGAACCAGAAGTACTCCTCCTCGCAGGGCGAGAAGGACCTTCGCACGGCGATAGCCGAATGGTACAAGCGCAGATACGGCGTGGACGTGGACCCCAAGACCCAGGTATGCGTGACCCTCGGCTCCAAGGAGGCCATATTCAACATCTCGCAAGCGTTCGTGAACGCCGGCGAGACCATAATAGCGCCCAGCCCGGGGTACCCCGTGTATTCGGGGGCCTCCACGCTCTTCAACGACGCCGAATGCGCGGAAGTGGACCTCAGACCAGAGAACGACTGGCTGCTGGACGTCGACGACTGCCCCGACGGCGCGAGGATGATGTACCTCAACTACCCGAACAACCCCACTGGGGCCACCTGCGACCTGGACTACCTGAAGGGAGTGGCGGAATGGTGCTCCGAGAAGGGGACCATATTGGCATACGACAACGCCTACAGCGAGATGTGCTATGACGGATACAGGGCGCCTTCCATACTCCAGGCCACCGACGACGCCATCGAGTTCGGTTCTTTCTCGAAGACATTCAACATGACCGGTTACAGGCTGGGATACGCAGTGGGCAACCCCGACCTCATATCCGGGCTCAAAAAGTGCAAAGGCCAGATAGATTCCGGTGCCCCCATATTCATACAGAAGGGCGGGATAAAGGCCCTGAGCATGTACGGGGAGGACGGGTCTGCGCCCAAGGCCGTAGAGGACAACATGAAGATATACGCCGAAAGGCGCAAGGCTATCGTGGACGGCTTCAGGAAGCTCGGGTTCGACGTAAAGATGCCCAAGGGGACGTTCTACGTCTGGTTCGACTGTGGAATGCCCTCGATGAAATTCACCGAGAAGCTCATCGATTGCGGGGTCGTGGTAACTCCTGGGTCGGGCTTCGGCAAATCCGTCGGCAATTACGCCAGGGTCGCCGTCACCCAGTCCCTCGACCGCATCGAAGAGGCCTTCGACAGGATAAAGAAGGTCCTCTGATCACTCCTGGGGGAACTTCCGCCGGGAGTACCTCAGGGCCTCAACCACCGGCAGGGGCTGCCCCATCAGGAAGGACTCCAGGGCTCCCCCTCCGGTGCTAGTGTAGGAGAAGCTGTCCGAAAGGTCGAACTTGTCGGCCGCTCCTCCGGTGTGACCTCCGCCTATCACCGACTGGCCTTTGCTGTCTACCATGGCCTTCATCAGCACATGGGTTCCGATGGCGAAATCATCTTTTTCTATCATCCCCGCGGGTCCCGACATGAAGGAGGTCCTGGAGGACAGTATGACCTTTCTGAACTTCTCGGCGCTCTCGTCGCCTATGTCCAGGGCTGGTTCCGCAGTCGGAAGGTCGCCGATGTTTATGCACACTCTTCTGCCGTTCCGCTCCACGGCGACGTCCACGGGCAGAAGGATCCTCTGACCGTATCTGTTCATGACATCCACCGCGGCCGACACGTTTTCGGGCGTCAGCTCCTCCCTGAGTATGGCCAGGCTGGCCTCTCCTATGTCCACTCCCCGGGCATACAGGAACGCGTTGCCCGCGAGGCCTGTCAAGATCACCGTATCGGCCGTACCGGTGCCCAGTACATGCTCTATCATGACGGAGATGTCTCCGAACTTGGCCCCTCCGAGGATGAAGACCGACGGACGGCGGGGCTCGTCGAATATGGCCCTGAGCGCGAATATCTCCTTCATCATCAGCCTGCCCGATGCCGACGGGAGCCTGGCCTCGAATCCGACAAGGGAGCACTGGGAGCGGTGGGCGGCACCGAAGGCGTCGCACACGTAGTAGTCGAAAAGCGGTGCGAGGGTCCTGACGAGGTCTGAATCGGCATGCTCCTCGATGCCCGCCTCGATCGATTCGGAGTCGATCTCCCTCACGTTTCCAAGCATCAGGGCTTCTCCGGGCCTGAGGGCCTTTATCGCCTTCTTCGCGGCATCGCCCATGACGTCGTCCACATACTTCACCGGGGCGTTGAGGTTCTTGGAGAGCCGCTCGGCGTGCTGCTCGAGCGAGATGTAATCCCATTTGCCCTTCCTGCCCTGGTGGGCGATTATGACCAGTTTGGCCTTCTTGCCCATAAGCTCCCTTACCGTGGGGACTATCCTCCTGATCCTCGAGTCGTTGAGTATCCTGAGCGTTTCCTTGTCCAGAGGACAGTTCACGTCGACTCTCAGCAGGACGGCCTTGTCCTTGAAGTCGAAATCCCCCAGCGTGTAGAAGTCGCGCATGGAGTCACCTCAGCATCTGTACGGGATACCGAGCGCCTGATTGGTCATCTTGACCGAGTCCGCCGCATCGCAGACCTTGCACATGGACCTGATGCAGTCCACGTTCTCCGGTACCACGTCCGACTCCTGATGCACCGCCTGGTAGTAGTACAGCGTATTGCCCGCGGCCTTGACGCCGTCCTCCCATACTACGATCTCATACATGTCCGACCTGTCCCTGGCAAGGTCCCTGGACAGCTCCATGATCTCCGCCGTCGACTTGATGCCGGACGCGGAGTCCACCATCCTGACGCGGGAGGAGTTCCTTATCGCTTCGACCGCGGCCTCCGTGGATGCGGGGTTCTTGAGCTCCAGCGTGACGGTGTGCATGTGCATTATTGTCGTGGAGGCTTTTATCGCCATGGTATTGATGTTGACCCATGGCATGATGCTCTGGACGTCGGGACCGTGGTGGGTCGGCAGCTTGACCGTAGGCTCCAGCCCGTTGATCGGCCCGCTCTTGCTGTCCCCCGGGTCCGCGGCCCTTCTGACCAACGTTACGTACGCCTTCTCGATTCCGAACTGGCGATCTATCGGATAGAGCGTCCTCAGCAGCCCGGTGGTGTTGCATGAGACAACACGGGAGAACTGCGCACCCCAGGACTCCTTGTAGTTTGCCGTGGAGTTGAAAGATATGCCTGTCAGGCTGTGGTCCTCCCCTCCCTGGAATATCGCCTTTATGCCCGCTTTGGCGTAAACGGCCTTGTACTCGGGGCCCACGTTTCCGGGCGTGCAGTCGACCATGATGTCGACCTTGCCGCAGAGGTCCTCGACCGTCCCCCCGACCGGCACGTTCGCTTTTTCGAACAGTTCGATACTTTTCTGAGGCGTGTAGAGGTCGAATCCTCTGTACCTTGCGACCTCTGACTCAAAGGACGGGCGGGTCTTGGTCACACCGACGACCTCCATGTCATCCTGTGCGCTCACTGCGGAGGCGACCCTTTTCCCTATGGTTCCGAATCCGTTGATACCGACCTTGATTAAAGCCATGAAACACCTGCGTGGGCATATGGCTCCCGATACATAAACTTCTTCCGTGCGCGCATTTCGGCGCGCTTTTCCAAATAACATTATAAAAAATAAGTGCAATACGTCGCCGGAGACCAACCATGAAAGGAAACAGAGCATTGCTCCAAATGCTGGAGGACAGAGGTGTCGAGACCATGTTCGGATATCCGGGCGGTAGCGTAATCTCGATCTACGACGAGATAATGAACTCATCGATCAACCATGTCCTAGTACGCCACGAGCAGTGCGCCGCCCACATGGCCGACGGATATGCCAGAGCGAGCGGCAGGCCAGGCGTCTGCATGGCCACCAGCGGACCCGGTGCCACTAACATGATCACCGGCATCGGCACCGCCTACGCCGACTCCACCCCCATGCTGGCACTTACCGGACAGGTCGGAACCGGCTCGCTGGGTCTCGGCGCATTCCAGGAAGTGGACGCTTACAGCCTCCTCATGCCTATCACGAAACACAACTTCAGGGTCCTGGACGTCAACAGGCTTCCCCATGCGGTGGACGAGGCCTGGAAGATATGCCAGTCCGGGCGACCGGGGCCGGTCCACATCGACCTCCCCTCGGACCAGATGAACTCCGATATCGACGAGAGCCTGATGGGAGTCTCGTACGGGATAAAAGAGCCCAGGGAAGACATGTCCCAACTGGGGACCGCGATCCAGTGGATCAAAGAGGCCCAGCGGCCGGTCCTGCTGATCGGCGGCGGCGCCATAAGCGCCAACGCTTCCGAGGAGGTCACGAGACTTGCGGAGATGATCTCGGCGCCGGCGGTCTTCACCCTGATGAGTATGGGCACCATATCCACGGAGCACCCGCTCAACCTGGGGCCGCTGGGTATGCACGGCAGGATGTGCGCCCTCGACACGTTCCGCAACGCCGACCTGGTCATAGCCATAGGCACGAAGTTCTCCGACAGGACGTTCAGCCCCCATACCAGGTTCGACAAGGCATGCAAGGTCGTCCAGATAGACATCGACGCGACGGAGTTCGACAAGCACAGGAACACGGACGTCAACCTCCTCTGCGATGCCAAGAAAGGGGTCTCGGCGCTGATCGAAGGACTCTACGGCTACAAGGACATGCACGCTGACTGGAACAAGACCTATTCCGAGTACAGAAAGCGTTGCAAGTGCAAGACAGACATCGATCTAAAGCCGATAGTCCCCCAGAAGATAATCTACGAGATCAACAGGCTTATCGACAAGAATGACGACATGATCGTCACCACCGACGTCGGACAGAACCAGATGTGGGCGATGCACTACCTGCACGTCCACAGGCCCAGGCAGTTCCTGTCTTCCGGAAGCTTCGGGACCATGGGGTTCGGACTCCCCTCCGCCATAGGGGCGAAGGCCGCCAAGCCCGACAACACCGTCATCACGATAACCGGAGACGGAGGATTCCAGATGGTCCAGCAGGAGCTGGCCACATCGGTGGCCGAGGACCTGCCCGTCATAATCGTCCTGCTGAACAACGGATGGCTCGGCATGGTCAAACAGTGGCAGAAGCTGTTCTGGAACAAGAGGTACAGCGAGACCGAGCTTGGCGCGGACCCCGACTTCTCCAAGATAGCCGAGGCGTACGGCGCCAAGGGCATGATCGTCGAGAAGCCTGGAGAGATCGCCGATGCTCTGAAGGTCGCGATGGACAGCGGCGAGACGTGCCTGCTGGATATCCATATAGACCCCGAGGAGGACGTACTCCCGATGTTGCCCGCCGATCCCAAGCAGGCGCTGGTCAAAGGACGCTGCCAGTACTGAACGGCCCATAGCCCGACGGACGGGAACGATACCTTTTAGTCTATAAAGCAGTTGGACCTCCAAGTAGGTGGATAAAATGAAGATTTACCACGATGCAGATGTGGACATAAATGTCCTTAAAGGAAAGACGGTCGCCGTCATGGGCTACGGATCCCAGGGGAGGGCGCAGGCCCTCTGCTTCAGGGATTCCGGCCTCGACGTGGTGATCGGGCTCAGGAAAGACGGAAAATCATGGAACAAGGCAAAGGAGGACGGCTTCAAGGTCGTCGATTTCGCCGAGGCCGCCAGGACGGCGGACGTGATCATGATGCTCCTCCCCGACGAGGTCCAGCCAAAGGTGTACAAGGAGTTCGTCGAGCCCAACATCAGAGAGGGATGCGCCCTTGAGTTCGCCCACGGTTTCGCGATAACCTACAAGACCATCGTTCCTCCGAAGAACATCGACGTCATAATGATGGCCCCCAAAGCGCCCGGTGACAAAGAGAGGGACGTCTTCGTCGAAGGGTTCGGAGTTCCGGCCCTCGTATGCGTCCACCAGGACTACACCGGAAACGCCAAGAAGATCGCTCTGGCACTTGCCAAAGGCCTCGGAGCCACCCGTGCGGGGGTCTTCGAGACCACGTTCGACAACGAGACCCTTACCGACCTGTTCGGCGAGCAGGCGGTCCTGTGCGGAGGGACCACCGGCCTCATCAAGTCGGGATTCAAGACCCTCGTCGAGGGCGGATATCCTCCCGAGATGGCGTACTTCGAAGTGTGCCATGAGGCGAAGCTCATCGTCGACCTCATAAACGAGGGCGGTTTCGAGAAGATGTGGCACGTCGTTTCCAACACTGCAGAGTACGGAGGCCTCACCAAGAGGGACCTGGTCATAACCGAAGAGTCCGAGAAGGGAATGAAGAAGATCCTGGACGACATCGAGTCCGGAAAATTCAAAGCTGACTGGACCGGAGAGTGGGCCAACGACCTGAAGAACCTGAAGGCGATGGAGGAGAAGGAGAAGGCCCTCCAGATCGAAGTCACCGGCAGGGAGATAAGGAAGCTCTTCGAAAAGAAGAAAAAGAACTGAACCAACGGCCGGGTGGCGCTTTGAGCAGGATGAAGATTGTCACAAAGAGCGGCGATTACTTCGCCGAGCTGGACGATTCCGACGTCTCGAACGCCATCTGGCTTTCTTTACCTTTTAGGGCCGACATCAACATGATGGGCGGCGAGATCTACTTCGAGATGCCCCTCGATGCGAGGAACGAGGGTGCCGAAAGGATCACCGTTCTGGAAAAAGGCGACATCGCCTGGTGGCCCGCCCCCGGGGCGCTGTGCATATTCTTCGGCCCCACTCCTCTGAGCGGCGAGGACGGCAAACCGGTTTCCCCCTTCCCGGTCATAAAAATAGGCCACATCGACGACTGCGAAGGAATCGGAGATTCCGGCGACAGACAGCGCATACTGCTCGAATATGCATTCTGATCAGATTATCGTGAGGTCGCGGTCGAAGGACGTCAGCCTCTCTGCGCCGCCGACCTTGACAAGACACGTGTCCTCGATGCGTATCCCCCCGACACCGGGGAGATATATTCCCGGCTCTGCCGACACCACGTTGCCCGAGCGCAGTATCTGCTCCGATCTGCTGTAAACGGATATGGCCTCGTGGACGTCCATCCCGATGCCGTGGCCGAACGTGTGGATCATCCTGCCCTTGAACTCCCCCGCGTCGATGACCTTCCTCGCCTGGATGTCCGCCTCCGATGCGGGGGCCCCGTCGCGGTAGCATAGGAAACCGGTCTCCTGGGCCTCCATGACCGTCACGTATGCCCTTTTCAGGACATCCTTCGGCTCTCCGAAGAATACCGTGCGGGTCATGTCGGAGCAGTATCTGTCGTACTTCGTTCCGAAATCGAAGAGTGCCACGTCTCCCTTGCCGAGCTTTCTGTCGGTGGGCGAGTGATGGGGCTTGGAGGCGTTCTCGCCGAAGGCCGCGATCGTGTCGAATGCGTTGCCCTCGCCGCCCAGCTCCCTCATCCTGTTATCCATGGCCGCCGCCACCGACTTCTCGGTCACGCCGGACCTCAGCATCCCGGGTATCTCATCCGCTACCTTTGAAGAAATCCTGCATGCCCTGCGGATGGCCTCCACTTCTTTTTCGTCCTTCACCGAAATCGTGTCGTTGATGCTCTTGGTGGCGTCCGCCACCTTCACATCGGCTAGCTTCCTCACGTATTCCACCCCGGAGTACGGGGCGCTGTTTATGTTGAAGCCGACATTGACGCATCCCTTGAGCAGATCTTTGAGGATGTTGTTACGGTCCTCCCGGTCGGCGTACTCGTGTATCTCGCCCATGCCTTCCCTCGCGCCTTCGGCCTCCAGGGGGCTTACGATGACATCCAGATTCCCATCCCTGGCCACCGCGATGCCTCCTTCGAACGTACCTGAGCGCTGCCCTGTGAGGTACCAGAACGTGGAGTCTAAGAAGGGCTCCTGGCCGTTGATTATGACTATGGCATCGAGTTCGGGCGCATTTTCCGTGAGCCTTTTCGCCCTGGAAGAGAACATGCCACCCGTATCCGGGTGGCCCTATGAATATGTTTCAGAGCGCTATCCAAACGTTCTTGACCAAACTCCTCAGCGCGTGGGCGGCCGAGAGTGCGGCAAGGTGGGATGTCCTCGGATTCTCCGGGGACGGTACGTTATAGGTGTGGCACACGGTCTCGCCGAACACGCCCCTGTACCTTAGCTCGTGGGAGTTGCTGGTGGTGTCGGGATCGGCGACTATGGTCACCTTGGTCTTATCAAAACCTATCCCGAACAGGCTCACCGTCGCGGCTACGTTGATGTTCTTGGGGAAGAGCTTGACCGCCTCCCTTGCGGTGCCCGAGTAGATCACGGTCCTCTCCTTCAGGTCGTCTACGACGATGCCCTTGTCCAGAACGTACGGGATGTCCTCCAGGCTCTTGGGGGCCTTGGTGGTTATCAGTTCCACATATTCCACGTCCGACTCCCTGGCGGCCCTGAGCCCGTCCACGCCGCAGACGGCCCCGGACGGGATGTAGATGCATGATTCGGTCTTGGAAGCCTTCTGGAACACCGAGTTCCTGAAGTCGTCGTCCACCAGCGCGCCTACGGACATGAGCATCATGCTTACCCCTCTCTCCACGACGATGGGCGCGAAGTGCTTGGCGGCCGCCTGGGACGCGGCCTCTATGACCAAGTCGCAGTGGTACAGCTCTTCTTCGACCGATTCCGTTACTATTCCCTTCTTGGTGGTGGATGCAACACGCTCGGCGGCCTGGCGGTCCGTATCGTACAGGTAGATGCGCTTGACCTCGCTCATGCTGTCTGCGGTCCTCGCAAGATAAGACCCGATGAAACCGCAGCCGATTATTGTGATACGCATGACCCCAGCAAATAAACGGACATATTAAGAACTTGCGCAGATAACCGTAAATATCTCCGTATGTCGGATATCATTAGCGCTTTTTTTACGTATTCGGCATTTATTCTACGAATATCGAAAACAAATCCGGACATATGACCGTCCGATGATTCCTTTTATACGGACGCTCATCGCCCCGCATGCATTCCTACGAGAGACTGGAACATACCGCCGACGCGTTCGTTAGGTGCACCGGTACCACGCTGGAAGAGTGCTTCGCCAACGCCGCTTACGCTTTGTTCGACCAGACCCTCGACCTTAGAGATGTCGTACCTCGGAAGAAGGTGCACACGGAGACGTCCGGCGCAGATCCGGAGCAGAGGCTCTACAACCTCCTTTCCGAGCTCCTCTTCATCGAGGAGACCGAACGGATATTCCTCTGCAGGTTCGATGTGAGATTCGAAGGTGACAGGGTCATATGCGACGCAGAGGGCGAGGACCTGGACCTTACGAGGCACAGGGCCAGGACAGAGGTGAAGGCCGTTACGTACCACATGCTCTCGGTCGATGCCGAAACGCCCAGCGTCACCGTCCTGTTCGACATATAATAAAATACACTGACGAGGGTTAGGAAGGCGATGCTAAGAATAGGCTGGTTCTCAACTGGGAGGGGCCCGGGCTCAAGAAATCTCCTCAAGGCCGTAATGGACGAGAAGTCTAAAGGAAGGCTTGACATAGAGATAGCCTTTGTTTTCTGCAACTGGGACAATACGGAGGACAACAACCCGCGGAAAGACCAGAGGCAGATGTTCTTTGATATGGTACGCGGGTACGGAATCCCCCTTATTCTAAGCTCCTGGAAGAAATTCAAGCCCGAACTGAGAAGGGATAACGAGGACAGATGGAGAATCGAATACGGAAAGTCCCTGAGGGAAAAGACCCAACGCTTCAACTTCGACCTCGGCGTCCTCGCAGGATATATGCTATGGATCGACGACGAGACCTGCAGGACCTACGACCTGCTGAACCTCCATCCCGCGCTTCCGGACGGCCCCAAGGGCACATGGGAGGATGTGATCTGGGAGCTGATATCCCAGAAGGCGACCGCACAGGGGGCCATGATGCACCTGTGCACGGAGGAATGGGACCGCGGGGCGCCGGTGACGTACTGCGGTTTCTCCATCAGGGGGCACGGTTACGACGATCTTTGGGAAAAATTCACGAGAAAGCTTAAAGGAAGGACCCTGAAACAGATAAGGGACGACGAGGGCACGGAGGAGCCTCTTTTCAAGAAGATAAGGGAGGATGGGGCCAAACGCGAGCTTCCGCTTATCGTTTCCACAATAAGGGCATTCGCTGAGGGAAAGGTCTCGATAAGAGAAAAGGCCCTTTATTCCGGGGCGTCCAAACTCGAGCAGCCGTACGACCTTACGAAGGAAGTGGATTCCTCGCTGAGATGATCAGATGGGCGAATTTGATACGCTGGACGATCTGGGGTTCATAAACGACAAGCAGTTCGTCTGCAGCTGCTGGGGGTTCCTTACCAGAAACAACGGGACGAGGGACATATGCGAGCGTTTCATCAGGAACGGAGGCCACTTCTACGATGTGATATCGAGATACGATTCCCTTTGCGCATACGTCCTGAACCGCGACGACAGCCGCTCGGGGAACACGATGAAGATGATCGCCCCGTTCCTGAAGGCCTTCGGGGCGACGGACCTTCAGATACATAGTGCCAGCTCAGACTGCCTTGACCTGATGCCCGGTTCCGGGCAGGTCATGCGCTACGCTCTGAACGTCATGCCCACGTTCATAACCACAAGCCTTTACGAGCACGATGTCATGAACATATGCGGGGGGCTCGACATACCCATGGGCAACATAAGCTATACCGAGCTCAGCCTCGACGGCCACGAGATGACGAGACAGGAGGGCAGGTCTCTGAGGGAGGCCGCTGCGGACATCACGTCCCTGAGGGTCCCCAAGACGGAATACAAACTCAACGTGCCCATGGAGCTGGCCGCGGATGACGTCAAGATACTCAGAAAAATAGACCAGATCGTGGCGGACATGGTGCCCATGCAATCCTCCGGATCGATCATGCGTTCGATGACCTCCATCGGTTCGAACGAGAAGGCGTACACTCTTCTGGAGATAAGGCGCAAGACCTCCGTGGACCTGGACGGTACGGCTTACATAGGCAGCGACACCTCTGACTACCAGGCCATGGAACTGGTCAACGAGAGCGGGGGTCTGGCACTTTCTTTCAACGGAGAGGATTTCGCCGTAAGGGGAAGCAATGTTGCAGTTCTCTCTAACGACTGCACGGTGGCCGCGGTGCTTCTGCAGGCTTTCTACAACGAGGGCATCGAGGCCGTGCTGGAACTCGCAGGCTCATGGGACAGGAAATCGCTCAAGGAGGCCGACTTCCCGGACCGCTACCTGATGGACGCCATGCTCGCCGCCAACCCTAAGAAACTTCCCGAGGTACACGTTGTCGACCGGAAGAACGCGGACGAGATCGCAAAAAAGAGCGTGGCCTACCGCAGAAAAATGCTGGGGTTCAGGTCCAGGACCGCGGAGAAACACTGACGGGTCGGCCGTTTTGTTGAGATGAATGGTGCTCCGGTCGGGATTCGAACCCGAGTGTCGGCCTCGAAAGGGCCGAATGATTGGCCGCTACACTACCGGAGCGTAAGGCGTCCATATTTGGATAGGATTAAAATAGTTTGTGTAAAAAATCAGGCTGTTTTGACGCTCACAGACGGTTGAACACGAAATTATTAATATAAGACAGCGGACATGGCAAGGCTATGGTAGTAGACAAGGGACCGCTAGAGAGTGATGAGGAGGACGTATCGAGGATACGCCTTCCCAACATCAAAGAAGGGGAGATATTCGGAATTGCGGACCAGCTGCTCGGGGCCTCTAAGATCAAGGTCATGTGCGAGGACGGCGTATCCAGGATGGGACGCATTCCGGGAAGGATCAAGAAGCGCATGTGGATAAGAGAGGGCGACCTTTTGATAGTCTCCGTCTGGGACTTTCAGCCTGACAAATGCGACATAAGGTTCAGATACACAAGGACCCAGGCCGTCAACCTCAGCAAGAGGCACAAGATCCCCAAGACCATCGACATATACTGAGGCTTGAAACGGCATGACCTCCTACGACGAGATATACTCCTACATGGAGAGGCATGTCGACAGCCTCAAGACCAACAAGATCGGCGACGAGAGACAGACCGAGGGCGAGGTCTTCGACAGAAGGACGCTGATGACCCTCTACGAGTTCATGACCTCGGGCGTGATCGACGCGGTGAGATACCCCGTGTCGACCGGAAAGGAGGGCAACGTCTTCTTCGCGGAAGACCCCGAGGGCGGACCTCTGGCACTGAAAATATTCAGAACGTCTACTTCCACATTCAAAAGGCTTTCAAGATACATCGAGGGCGACCCGAGGTTCAGGGGCGTCTCCGGCAACCGCGTCAAGATGATATACGCATGGACCCAGAAGGAGTTCAAGAACCTACAGCGCTATTACGAAGCCGGGATACCGGTTCCGGAGCCCATCGCCTACGAGAAGAACTGCCTCGTGGAGGAGTTCATCGGAGACGAGACCGGGCCTTCGCCGCAGCTCAAGGATGTGGTCCTTGACGACCCTACCGAGACTTACGACGAAGTCGTATCTTTCATAATCGACGGTTGGAAGGACGCACACCTGGTCCACGGGGACCTCAGCGAATACAACGTGCTGATGTCTTCCGAAGGACCGGTACTGATAGACTGCGGCCAGGCGATGACGATCGACTATCCGGGGGCAAAGGAGCTGCTGGAGAGGGATATCAGAAACGTAAACAGATTCTTCAAATTCCGGGGAGCGGACATCATCGAGCCCGGAACCATCACAGAAGAGACGCTGAACACGTCTGACGAAGAAGAGGAGGATGAAGATACATGAGGACCGTGAGGGTCGCGACGGACAGGGTCGGAGTTCTTATCGGAAAATCCGGTGAGACGAAAAGAATGCTACAGGAGGTGTCCGGCATACCGATCGACATAAGAGAGGACGGGCTGGTCATAATCCACGAGGAGAAGACCGAGGACGCCCTGATGCCCCTAAAGCTGGCAGATGTGATAAAGGCTGTAGGCAGGGGTTTCAACCCCGAGAAAGCTTTGCGCCTGATGGAGGACGACGAGTTCCTTGAGATAGTCGATCTGAAAGAGTTCGTCGGCGACAGGACCAATCAGCTGAGCAGGATACGGGGGAGGCTCATCGGCAAGGACGGCAAGACCCGCCGCATAATAGAGGACCTGACCCGTTGCGAGATGATAATCTACGGCAATACGGTGGGACTGATAGGAAACTCCATAAGCCTGCCGATCGCCAAGCACGCCGTGGAGATGATACTCAACGGCAGCGAGCACTCCAGCGTGTACCACTATCTGGAAAGCCAGAGGCCCCGTCTCAGGATAGCCGAGATGGGATTCGACATCTGAGGTGCACCGATGGAAGACTGGATATCGGACAACATCGAAAAGGCCGCGGGAATAGCCAAGCTCGGGCTCTGCGACCGCTGCCTGGGACGCATGTTCGGAAAAGAGGGCACGGGCATGACGAACGACGTGCGCGGGGCGATGCTCCGCGGGGCGCTCGTTTCCAAAGGGATCGACACGGCCCCTCTCGAGAACTGCCCTCTGTGCGGCAACATATTCGAACTCCTGACGCGCTTCGCGGAGGCGGTTTCGGATGCCGTCGGAACCGTGGAATCGGACAACTTCCTGGTAGGCACCAAGGTGGACCCGGCCGTGGCCGCAATGGAGAAAGAGATCGCGGAGGAGTTCGGGCTCGAGAAGAACGAGCCTATCAAGACGGAGCTCAACAGGGAGATCGGAAAACTGTCCATACCTTTGCTGGGCAGGGATGTGGAATTCACAAACCCCCAGGTGGTCGCATGCGTGGACACCCGTTTCGCCGATGTCGAACTGGATGTCAAACCGGTTTTCATAGCCGGACGATACAACAAGCTGAGCAGGGAGATCCCGCAGACGATTTGGCCCTGCAGAATGTGCAAAGGCAAGGGGTGCCCCAGATGCAAAGGCACAGGCAAGATGTACCAGACTTCCGTTCAAGAGATCGTCGGGGACGTCGCGCTCAGGATGAGCGGCGGGGAGGAGCACTTCTTCCACGGAATGGGCAGGGAGGACATCGACGCCCTGATGCTAGGCGACGGGAGGCCCTTCGTACTGGAGATCAGCGCTCCGAAGACCAGGGAGATCGATCTGGAAGAGCTCTCCCGGGAGGCGAACCTCTCCGAACTGGCACAGTTCAAGGGCCTGCACTACGTTCAACGCGAGGCAGTGCAGAGATACAAGGGCGCAGACCCAGACAAAGTGTATCGCGCACGTGTGAAATCCGAGGGTAAAGTTAATAAAGAGAAACTAATTGGGGTAGCCTTAGCGTTCAAGGATGTTCGCATCGACCAGAGGACCCCGACCCGTGTCGAGCACAGACGTGCCGACCTCGTCCGGAAGAGATGGATCCGCTGGGTCGAGGCTGAACCGGTCGACGACTATGTCTTCGACCTTACGCTTGAGACAGAGTCCGGAACTTACGTGAAAGAGTTCGTTTCCGGAGACGGGGGGAGGAGCAAGCCAAACTTCTCGGAATCCCTCGGTGTCCCCTGCGTCGTCCAGGAGTTGGACGTGTTGGCGATCAAATACAAAGAACCAGAGTGTGAATGAGATGCAGGCATCCAAAGGAACAAGGACAAAGACCCGCAACGTGCTCAAGAAGAAACCCAGAGCCAGCGGTCTTTCGCCTATCACAAAGGGCCTCCAGATTTTCGAATCCGGAGAGAAGGTCAACATAGTGATAGACCCCAGCGTACACAAGGGAATGCCGTTCTCCAGGTTCCACGGCCTTACCGGAGTCATAGTCGGCTCCAGGGGAGCCGCGTACGAGGTAAGCGTCAAATCCGGCAACAAGACCAAGATGGTCGTTGCCAGGCCCGAGCACCTCGTCAGGAACGTGCAGTGAACGGATAAATATAACAGGTGGATAAAATGGCTGAAAGGTATGTTAGTCTGGCAGAAGTGAACAGCCTATTGGCTGCAGAGAAAGAGAATAGAGGACTCCTCACACTTCAGAATGCTTCGATGGAGCATGCCAAGGTCATGAGCCGTCTCTCGGCAGAGGACGCAACCAAGCTGATAGAAGAGCTGAAGTCCATCCCGCCTGTTTCAGATTTTACCGCTGTTAAGATAGCGGACGTGCTCCCCCAATTCCCGGTCGACCTACGTGCGATCTTCTCGAAAGAGAGGGTCAATCTGGAACCCGAGGCCATTGAAAAAATATTAGCGACAGTCGCTAAATACATGTAAGCAGGTACTCGGAAGGGGATTACCGTGGAAGAGTATGTACGAATCATCGATTATTTGCCGCAGGGCATGCCCGGCGGCGGTTTTTCAAAAAAAGAACCCGTATGCTACGGCATCGGCGAAGAAGAGTTCAAGCTCTTCGAACTGACGCCCAAGGCAGGTTCCAAGATCAACATGGGCGACCGCGTGTACGTCGGAGAGAGCAGGAACCTCCGCACGCAGATCGACCACATCAAGAGGCGCGTGGGATTCAACGATCTCACAAGCACCGCCCAGTCGGAGATGGAATACGCAGTGGCCGACATAGTGGCCGCGCACCCCCAGCGGTTCGTACGCTTCTACAATGAGGCGGGCCCGATCTCGATGCGCAAGCACCTCCTCGAGGAGCTCCCCGGACTCGGTAAGAAGAGCATGGAAGCGATCATCAAAGAGCGCGAGAAGGGAAAATTCAAGGACTTCCAAGATCTGACCACAAGGGTCCCCCTGGTGAAGAACCCTGACAAGCTTATAGCCTCGCGCGTCGTCCAAGAGATATCGGACAGCGACATGAAGCGCTATATCTTCGTCTTGAAATGAGCGAGACGGGACGTCTCATAGGAGAGACCGGACTCGTTCCGAAAAAGAGCAAGGGGCAGAATTTTCTGACCGACGGGGCGACGGCCGACAGGCAGGTCGCCCGTGCCGGGATATCCAAGGGCGACAGGGTGCTGGAGGTCGGGCCGGGATTCGGCGTGCTGACCGAGCGTCTTGTACGTGAGAGCGAACATGTCACCTGCATCGAACTGGACGACAAGCTGGCAGACTATATTTCCGAAAAATTCGGAGACGCAGTCACCCTTATCAGAGGAGACGCTCTGAAGGTGAAGTGGCCGGAGTTCGACGTCTTCGTGAGCAACCTGCCGTACAGCGTGTCCACTCCGATCATCTTCAAGCTGCTGGAGCAGAACTTCAGGAACGCCGTGATAATGGTCCAGAAAGAATTCGCCGAAAGGATGACGGCCCGGCCCGGCACCTCTGACTACTCCCGGCTGACCGTTGGCGTTTACTATCGGTCCGCATGCAAGATGCTGGAGACCGTTCCCTCTTCCCGTTTCAACCCCCGTCCCAAGGTCGACTCGGCGGTTGTGAGCCTTGTTTCGCGCCCGGCGCCTTTCGGAGTGGAAGACGAGAAGCTTTTCTTCAGGGTGACCGAGACGTGCTTCACCCACCGCCGCAAGAAGATCGGCACCGCGCTGAAGAACGCACGCATAATCGGGGGCGACGCGGAACTGCCGTATTTGGACGACAGGATAGAAGTCCTTTCGCCCGAAGAAATAGCCGAACTGTCGAACCGCATATATGGGCTGCGCCGCGCGCCATAAATGTAAATGTTAGCTAGCCGATACAGGGCCGATCGAATGCTTATCGGAATAGTAGGAAAGCCCAATGTGGGCAAATCGACGTTCTTCAGCGCGGCGACGATGGCGCCTGTGGAGATAGCCAACTACCCGTTCACCACAATAGAACCCAACAAGGGCGTCGGACACGTCAGGTCCCGTTGCCCCTGCAAAGAACTGGGCGTCGCGTGCACGCCGCACAACTCTGCATGCGTGAACGGGACCAGGATGATACCCGTTGAACTGCTGGATGTGGCAGGGCTCGTTCCTGACGCATGGGACGGGAAGGGGTTGGGAAACAGATTCCTCGACGACCTCAGGCAGGCAGACGCGCTCATCAACGTAATAGACGTCAGCGGATCGACCGACATCGAGGGGAACCCTCTGGAGCCCGGGTCCCACGACCCGATCGAAGACATAACCTTCCTTCAAAAGGAGATCGACCGCTGGATGCTGGAGATCATAAAGAACGGATTCGGAAGGATAGCCAGGCAGGCGAAGATGCAAGGCACCAAACCGGAAGTTATACTGGGCGAGAGACTGGCGGGCCTAAAGGTCAGCGAGGGGCACATCAAGGACGCGGTGAGGTCCGTCGGCCTTCCCGAAGATCCTTTGCTATGGGACGACGACATCCTCATCTCGCTATGCGCCAGAATACGGGAGAACAGCCGCCCGATGATGGTGGCCATGAACAAGGCCGACATAGCCTCCGACGGCAACGTCGAAAAGGTCAGGAAGTTCACGGAGCACTGCACGCCCACGATGGCAGAGACGGAACTAGCCCTCAAGAAGGCGGCCGCGGCCAACATCGTAGAGTACATCCCGGGCGACGGCTCATTCAAAATCAAAGATGGGGCCAAGGTAAACGACGCGCAGAAGAAGGCCCTGGGATATATGAACGAGAAACTGGAGCATTTCGGCGGAACCGGCGTCCAGACCTGTCTGGAAGAGGCGGCCTTCAGGATGCTGGACCTCATCACTGTATATCCGGTCGAGGACGAGAACAAATACACCGACCATTTCGGAAGGGTCCTTCCGGACGCTTTCCTGATGCCGCGGGGCTCTACGGCCAAGGACCTGGCTTACAGAGTACACTCGGACCTCGGGGACAAGTTCATAAGGGCCGTGAACGCGAAGACCAAACGCACCGTCGGAGCGGACTACGTCCTGCAGGACGGGGACGTGCTGAGGATAGTTGCAAACAGGTGATGCCGTGGGGAACTGGGATGTCAGACTTCTAACCGCCTCGTACGTCCAGAGCGGAGACGAGATACTGGTCGAGCTTTTCGGCAAGACCCGCGAAGGGAAGTCGATCACGGTCCTGGCACACGGTTTCCGCCCCTATTATTTCATAGTGAGGCCCACTCCGGCGGCCGAAGAGAAGCTGGGCATGGACCCGGATGTTCTGAGGACAGAACACGACAGCCTCCTGTTCCGGGGAGAGTTCCAGGACGTTCTGAAGGTCACGATAAAATACCCCTGGAAGGTGCCGGAGTACCGCAGTAACGCTATCAACGACGGTTTCAAAGTGCTTGCGGCGGACATACCCTTCCACCACAGATACATCTACGACATGGACATGGGCGCCTGCGTAAGGATAACCGGTAAAGAGAGGCCGGGCCCTTACGTGACGGACCTCGTGGTAGACCTGGAGTCCTACGAAGACCTGGACCCTTTCACTCCTCCCTTGAAGATAATGTCCTTCGACCTGGAGAACAGCGTGGAGCACGATTTCATCTACTGCATATGCGCAGTGGTGTCCGAGGGGGAAAAGAAGCGGAATTGCGAACCTATAACCGGCTCCGAAAAAGAGATAATAGTAAAATTCGCCGAACTGATCAGAAAGGAAGACCCGGACATCCTCACCGGATACAACATCGATAATTACGATATCAAGAAAATCAAAGAAAGGGCCGAGATCAACAAGATGGAGAACGCCTTGCCATGGGGGCGCGACGGCGGTCAGCCCAGGGTGGTAAGCGACAGATTCTGGCGTATCAAAGGGAGGCTCGTGGTCGATGCATGGTGGGCGGCGAAGAGAGAGATCCGGCCCAAACAGGAGACTCTGAACGCCGTCTCGATGCTTCTCCTCGGAGAGGGCAAGATGGACGTGAACCCTGCCCACATGGATTCCGAATGGGAGAGAAATCGCGCAAAGGTGCTGGAATACTGCACCAAGGATGCTGATCTGGCACTTCGCATTTTGAACGCCGTGGACACGATAAGGAAGGGGCTGGACCTGGCCGCGGTGTCGAGGCTTCCGGCGGAAGACGTGCTGACGTCCGGTTCGTCGCAGCTTGCGGATTCTCTGCTGATCCGTGCTGCAGACCGCCATAAGGTGGCCGTGCCCATGATGGGCGGCAGGAGGACGGACGACGACCAGATCGAGGGCGGGTACGTGCACACTATGAAGCCGGGCCTTTACCACTGGGTGGTGGTGCTCGACTTCAAATCCATGTATCCGTCCCTTATAATCGCGAAGAACATCTGCTTCACGACCCTGTCCGAAGACGGCGAGATAGTGAGCCCTTCGGGTGCCAGATTCGTTTCCAAAGGACGCAGGGAGGGATTGCTGCCCACAATATTGTCCGACCTTATGAGGTACAGGGACAGCATCAAATCTTCGATGAAACTGACTAAAGACCCGGCTGAGTATCACTACCTCGATGGCCTCCAGTCCGCTGTCAAGATCCTCATGAACACATTCTACGGCGTGTTCGCATCCTCGTTCTACAGATTCACCAACAAGAACATAGGTTCCGCGATAACCTCCTTCGCCAGAGGGAACGTCAAAGGCATCATCGCAGAGCTGGGGTCGGAGAAGATCGAAGTTATCTATTCTGACACGGACTCGGTCTTCGTCCAGTCGCCTTACGGCGAACTCGATGGGTCCGTGAAGTTCGGGAAGTCCCTTTCGGAGAGGTTCTCGAGAGAGGGCGGGACCCTTGAATTCGAAAAACTCATGGAGCCGCTGTTCACCCACGGGAAGAAGAAGAGATATGTGGGGAGGGTAGTTTGGCCGGAGAAGAAGGATGAGCTGCTTGTCCGCGGCTACGAGATCCGCAGGTCGGACTCCTTCGACCTTCAGAGCGACCTGCTGGAGAAGCTCTTCCAGAAGATACTGGACGAGGATAACGAAGGCGCCGTCTCCTTGGTCAGGAGTTCCATCCAGGATACCATGGCCGGCAAGGTCCGGGCCGAGGACCTTGTGATCTCCAGAACATGCAAGGGAGTCAACTCCTATGCGAATCCCGACAGCATGACGAACGTCCAGGCGGCGAAGAAACTTGTGGCCCTCGGTTACGAGTTCATACCGGGGATGAAAGTATCATGGATCGTCACCGACGGCAAGGCCGTGCCTCAGCAGGTCGAACCGTTCGTCAGCGGGAAAGAGTTCGAGCATGTGCCGGACTACCGCTACTACGCCGAGCGCCTGGCACAGACGGCGTCCAGGATAACCGAGGTCTTCGGATGGTCCGAACGCGACCTGATGCTGGGCAGCCAGCAGGCCACGCTGTTCGATGCTGGATTCGAGACCGTACAGGCGGATAGGCCCAAGGCCGCTCCCAGGACGTCGGCGCCCGCCCCGAAGAAGAAGCCTTCAAGCCTCGATGATTTCTTCTGACCTTCGGCCTTACACGGCGATCAGCGACATGAGGAATATGAAGTTCAGCGCCCATACCGCAAGCGACACGATTATCGCAAATATGCAGACACCGAGGTATGCGTTGCTTCTCTTGTTCTTGTCCGTGTGGGCGATCACAGCCCCGAGAATTCCCAATATGATACCTAACAAGGGCACGAAAATTCCCACTATTATGCCCAGTATCCCCAATATCAGGGGCAGTACCGAGGGCGACCCTCTGGCCTCGAAGACGGGTGCGGTCATCTGGTCGGAGCCGCAGCTTGGACAGAAACGGGTGCCGGGCGGCATTTCGAAACCGCAGTATGTGCAGTATGGCATGACAGAACATCGCCGTCGGCCGATAAAATGTTTATCTAACCTTCCGGCCATCAATTATTAAATACTCCCTGGTAATCACAATCTCACAGAGCATTATTCGCTCTGCGGAAATGTGCCCCTGAAAAGGTGAATCCGAAAAGGTGATACAAATGAGCAACGAATCTCAGGAAGAGGTACGCCCCGTCAACGGTAAGAGCATGTACAGCTACATCGGAGACGCATGGGATGTCCCGGAGAAATCATACGTCAAAGCGCTGAACTACGAGAGAAAGATCCTTTGGAGAAAAGAGGAGAATTTCATAAGGGTCGAGAGGCCGACCCGCCTCGACAGGGCCAGAGCCCTCGGTTACAGAGCAAAGCAGGGATATGCCATCGTAAGGGCCCGTGTCAGGAAGGGCAACTTCAACAAGAGGGCGATCACGGCCGGAAGGAGGGCCAAAAGAAAGGGTATCAACAGAATGACTGTCGGAAAGAGCATCCAAAGCATAGCGGAGGAGAGGACGGCCAAGAGATACCCCAACATGGAAGTCCTCAACTCCTATTGGGTAGGGGCCGACGGACAGCACGAGTGGTACGAGGTAATACTTGTAGACCCCGCGCACCCGGTGATCAAAGCTGACAACAAGATAAACTGGATCTGCAAGAAGAGCAGCACCAACCGCGTTTACCGCGGAAAGACCTCTGCAGGACAGAAGGGACGCGGAATGAGGCACACCGGAAAGGGCGCCGAGAACGCAAGGCCGTCTGTCAGGGCCAACAAGCACAGCAACAGCAAGAAGAAGAAGCTTGCTCACCAGTATGGTCAGTGAGCGGGGGGTTTCCCCCGCCCATTAAACATTTTAATTAATTTTACACTCTTCAATGAGAGAAGCTATCATTTTTCCGACCTGTTCATCGGACATCCCCACAGTCGGGAAGTATATCGGTAACTCGTACTTCGAAACGTCCACCTTCTCTATGTCTTCCAGCGAGTTGCCGAAAACATATCCGAGCGCACTGCGGGGGTCTTCCTGATCTTCGGAAAGGAACTTCATGTCCGGGTCGTAGTGTATCAGTATACCTGCCGAATCGGAACCTCTGGCCATTATCCTGCATCCGCGCTTCATCATTAGCCAGGCCGAAAGCGTTGAACGGTCGTCGCCAAGGAATGCGATCACGCGCCCCTGTGTCCCCACAGGCAGCCCAGCGTGGCACCTCATATAGTCTTCGAAAATGTAGGCCTTGTTCTCCCTGACCTCCACATAGAACACCTTGTCGGGAGATGTGAGGTCCACGCGCACCCCGAGATGTTGGTTCTCCAGGAATATCGCCGAGCCTGCCTCCCTGCCTACATCCGTGCTCCTGTACGGGTGGGTGCCCTCCCTCCTCGGCCTGACCGCGAAGGACTGGCCTTCCCGCATGCGGCCTTTTGAATACTCGGCAGCGGTACGGCATATATCCTCCATCGAAGACGTAGTGACTTCTGCGACCGACATCGAACCGATCCCGAAAACCTTTCTCAAAGACCATAACGCCTTGCGGTTGTCCGATGCGTACACGTAAAAACGGGCATCCCCCTTCTCGACGATCGCTTCGACGCCGTCGAAAGCCAGCATCGACAGCATACAGTCTTTCAATTGGTTCTCGAACCTCAGTCTGACCGGCGTGCTCTTCAGACCTATCTCCGAGTACCTGACCATTATTACGGACACAGAAGGCTCTACACCCGCAGTGCTAATAATCCTTTTGCCACATTCTTAATAAGGAACCGTCAATCGGGTACCATGGGACCGGAGTTGCTTTTCTCGCTTATCCTGGTGGGAGTTTTAGCGGGAGTTATGGGCGCCCTCTTCGGGATAGGCGGAGGAATGCTGATCGTTCCCATACTGGTGATCTTCTACGGTCTCGCGGCGAAGGATGCCGCCGCCATCAGCCTCGTAGGCATAGTGGCCACGTCGGTAGGCGCCTCGGCCGTCTATGTGGACAAAGGCATATCGAACATACGGCTCGGCCTTTACCTGGAGATAACCACTGTGATAGGGGCCATTGCCGGCGTGATATTCGCGACTTTCATCAGCAACACCGCGCTGACCTTGATATTCTCCCTTGTGCTCGTATACAGCGGCATCAGGATGATATTGAATCCCGAACTCGCAGTTGAACCGAAAGACTGCAACGGCAAATACTGTTTCACTTACTACGACGAGGTCCGTAAGAAGAACGTGGGATACGAGGTCCAGAACGTGAAGAGCGGGGCCGCCATGTGTACGGTTGCCGGTGTGGTGGCCTCTATGACCGGCGTTGGAGGTGGTGCCATCAAAGTTCCGATAATGAACCTGCATATGCATGTGCCCATCAAGGCCGCGGCAGCCACCAGCAACTATATGATCGGCATAACCGCGTTCGCCGGCGCCATCCTGTATTTCGTGATGGGGGACGTCCCGCTTGCCTTCGCCGGAGCCGTAGCGGTGGGGGGTTTCCTGGGCTCCATGGTCGGGACCAAGATAACATCTTTTGTGGACGGAAAATCACTGAGAAGATACTTCTCTGTACTGCTTTTCTTCATAGCGGCGGTGATGGCGATCGACGCGGGGGGATTGTTCTGAACCTCAACACCTCGACCTCCAGGGCACTCTGGTGGGGAGCCGTCGCCGGCATATCGATAATCGCACTCGGCATTGTCCTTGAATCTCTGGACATGGGAGAGGCCGTCCTCTGGCTGGGCATTTTGGTACTGGTCGTATCCCCCATTTTGGGCGTCGCTGTCTCGATGTTGTCACTGTTCAGGGAGAGAGACCTGAAATGGGCAGGCGTGGCATTGCTGCTGATAATCATGACGGCCGTGGCTACGGTCATCTCATCTTTGTTTTAAAATCACTGTGCTGGCACTATCGAATTTATCTATCATTGGTTTATTACGGAGAGGTCTATATGCCGGCCGTAACGCCTACGGAGTTCGGATTCCGGACGGCATCGACCCCGTTAATTGACGGGATCATAGCCAATAACATACAAACTCGGAAACGGCATTTTATGAAACCGTCTGCCGTCACGGCCACGGAGTTTTTCAGGAATCGGAGGACACGGGCATACATCCGACTTGCGCCCCGGTATTCGTTTTCAGGGGCGGTCGAAGGCGCAGCCGAAAATCTCAAAAATCGAAAAGGGCCAGAAATGCACTGGCGGGATGTCGCCGGTATTAGAATGGTGCAGGGGATGGGATTTGAACCCACGAACGCCTGCACGAATAGACCCTGAATCTATCGCCTTTGGCCAAGCTCGGCAACCCCTGCGTTCCAGCACGGAGATTACTTAGTTCTATAAAAAGAGTGATGCGCCGGAGGACCCCCGGCGGAAATGTTTAGGCCTTCATTATTTTCATCCAGCCGCCCGACTCGTAGATCGCCAGGCCTCTTTTCTTGAGCGCCTGCTCAAAATCTTCCCACGAAATGACCGTCAGACGGTCGTTGGAGCCCTTTGTGAATTGAACGCCCTGGGTGCCCTTGACCCTCCCCGGCTGGAGACCCTTGGACTTGGCGATCATCTGCGCTTTGCCGAAATCAATTTTTTCCATGACCATGTTTTCCCTTCCATTGAGCTGGCCAGTGCTGGCCATCCTTTTGACAAATCTACATTGATAGTATTTAAATATTATTTGATTTTCGAGCAAAATAAGGATGTCTGGGACATTTTAGACACATGGGCCCGAGGCAATCATGGTAAGAAATATGAACAACCAAAGACCATCGCTACATGATGCCCGCCAATAAATTGGAGCTTATGTCTACGGTCGATGCCGCGATGACGCCCGAAAAAGCCCTCCATGCCGGAAGGGCCGTCGGGACCACCTATAGGAAGGTCACGGTGGGCATGGACCTCAGCCGCAGCAGCAGGATGATAAGGGACGCCTTCGTGTCGGGAGTTCTCTCCGTGGGGTCGCACGTGGTCGATGCCGGCTATGTGCCTTCCCCCGCGGGGGCGCTGGCCGCCAGGTATTCTAACTGCTGCGCCATGGTTGGCGAGCCCAACGTATACGGGATGATCAGCGGGATCACCCTGCGCAACCCGGACGGGTCCAGGTTCAACGACCAGCAGATCAGGCAGCTGGAAAAATACATCGGAAGCTCGGCACCTCTGCCTGGATATCACTCGATAAGCACCATAAGGAGATCTGACACTGTAGCGGACGACTATATCAAGAAACTGGTCAGCGTCTGCGGGGAGATCGACTGCCTTGTCGTCGTGGACTGCGGATGCGGCAGCGCATCTCTGGTGGCCCCCCAGGCGCTGGCCGCCGCGGGAGCCGACGTGACCAGCATCAACTCCCATCCCGACCGCAACTATGCGCCAAGGTTTCCAGGGATCGAGGCCCCGGAAGCAAAGGACGCACAGGCGGCGGTCAAGGCTACGCCGGGGAGCATCGGGATACTCCTGAACGGCGACGGGACTCGCGTGGCGCTGATAGACGAGGAGGCCAGATACGTTACGGGCAGCAAACTGCTGGCTCTTCTGGTGGGATTCCTGAAGCCCGAAAAGATGGTCGTGCCTGTGGACATTTCTTCCAATGTCGACCGCGCATTCTGGGGCGAAGGTACGGAGAATGACAAACGCAGGATCATAAAATGCGAGCCTACTCCCGTGTCCCTCGGAGACACCATGAGGGAGGAGAGGGCAGACTTCGGAGCCCTGGCCAACGGAACGATAGTGCTGCCGGGAATGACAAAATGCCCGGACGGAATCTTCGCCGCCGCGAAGATCGCCCAGTATGCCGGAACCCACAGCCTTAGCAGCATCCTTGACGAGATGCCCGTCTTCGTGACGGAAAGCACCAGGATACACTGCACCGGAAGCTATGAGGCCCTGGGAAGGAAGATCTCGGATGCCATCGACGACCTCGACTACAAAAATTTCATGCACACCAAGGGTTGGCGCGTCGACATGAAGGAGGGCTGGTTCCTGTTGGGTTACCCGGATCAGGAAGGGATAATGGAGATCAAGGTCGAGGCCAGCGACAAGGCCTATGCGGTAGGGCTTCTGGAGATGGCCAAGGAGATAGTGGTCAACAGCCTCAGGAGTCAGTAAAAAGCTCCAAATCCAGCGTCTCGCCTTTGGAATTGTAAGCCTTCCAGCTGCCGCGGTCGAAGGGAATGCATGTGATTATGTGCACTCCCCCATAGTTCGAGAAGTACTGAAGGTCGTCTTCCGACGGCTCGTTGGAGTTGCCGGGATGGGAATGGACCGTACCGACCAGGCTGAAATCGACCGGTGCCATCCAATCGCTCAGAAAGCTGTGGGAATCCCCGTATACCGTGCCGGGTATCAATACCATCTCGGATATTATGCCGTCGTCCTCCCTTATCATGCTCAGGAACTCTTCCGGATATACGGAGCGTGCCGCTTCGTTGAACGCATCCACCAGTTCGACGTATATGCCCCGGATCTTCTTCATATGGCATTCACCAGCTTCTCCCTCACCCGGGAATAGAAGTCCTTGTCCAGCTTGATGAACCTGGCAAGATTGTCGGAAAGAGAGAACTCCACCCGCGTGCCTCCCCTCATGGGGTACTCGTGCTGACCGTCAACCACTATGAGGCAGCCCTTGTCCATGACCGCTTCCACGGTTATCTTCGCCGTATAGGGAACGACGAACGGGCGGGATGCGAACTTGAAGGCCGCCATAGGGACTATGAGGAAGGCCCCGACTCCCGGGTCGGTTATCGGAGCGCCGAGGCTCATGGCATAGCATGTGGAGCCTGTCGGCGTCGAGATGATGATGCCGTCCGCGCGGACCTCCGTCGCCAGGTGTTCGTTGACGTATATCTTGAACTGCCTTATCTTAGCCACCGAGTCCGTGTGTATGACGGTCTCGTTCACCGCCTCAGAGAGATATTCGCCCTCGTACCAGGTCCTGAGCTTGATCCTCTTCTCCACCGAGTACTCTCCGCGCCTGATGCGGGAGAGGCACTCTTCTATCTCGTCGGGCTCGACCTCGGCCAGGAACCCGACCCCGCCGGCGTTGATCCCTATAACGGCGGCGTCCGTCTTCTTGAGCGCCCTTAGTATCGTGCCGTCCCCTCCGATCACCACGACTATGTCCGCATCGATCTCGGAAAGGGGCACCCCTTCTATGCCGATCAGCCCGGCCGCCGCCTTGTCCAGGGTGACCTTCTCTCCCCTCAGGGCATCGTATGCCCTCCTCACGTACTCGGCCGCCCTGGGGACGGTCTCGTTGGCATATATCCCGTAACGCGTCGCGCCGTGCTCCTCGATGTGCGACCTCATGATGTGGTCGAATACCTCTTTGCAGGAGCACGCCACGAAGCTTGCGTGGTAAGCGTTGTCCAGCGGCATATCCAGCTTGTTGCCGCCGATATCGAATATCTCGCCGCCCGCCTCCCTGAGTATCAGGGCGCTGGCCGCGATGTCCACCGTTCTGACGGCACGGTTGTAACGGTAGGTGTTCATGTAATAGACATCCGCTTGGCCGAGGGCCAGAAGCGTCATCTCAAGTGATGCGCAACCCATGGAGCGCGAGGTCTTGACGTTCTTCGCGAGGGCGAACGCCTCGTCGACCGCGGCGTTGCCCATGTAGATCAGGGCGAACAGTTTGGAGAAGTCGGGCACTCTGACGCTTATCCTCCTTCCGTTGTAGTATGCGCCCTCCCCTTTGCGGGCCCAGAACTCGTCCCCGGTCGCCAGGTTCCTGATGTAGGCCGTGTGCATGCCGCAGAGGGAGCCCTTGCCGACGGCCATGGATATCGAGTAGAAAGGTATCTCGGCCACAGAATTGCTGGTCCCGTCGATCGGATCGAGGACCAGGACATCTGATGCGCCGTTGTCCACGAAGCCTATCTCTTCGCTTAGAACGTTCAGAGGAAGTCTGTTGGATTCGATGTATCCCAGCACCGCATTCTCGGCCACCTTGTCTATCTCGGACGTGGGTGTGCCGTCATTGCCCATGCATATCTCGTTGCCCCTGCTGCAGGAGTCGGGTATGAGGGATACCGCCGCCTGGACGGCGTCGGCGATCTGGCGAAGGATGTTGATATCCATGCAACCGCATTGATATCCCCCTGTATTTAGGGTTTGCAACCTACGGCACAGATTATTTCTAAAACCACGGCGTTGGACGGACATGGAGCTTTTGGACCGCATGCCCGGGGTTTTTTCCGAGAGAGGACGGCTGTACACCATGTCTGCCTGTCCCGGCAGGCGGATCTACGGCGAGCGCCTGGCAACCGTGGAAGGAATGGAGTACCGCGAGTGGTCGCCGAGGAGGAGCAAACTGTCTGCGTACATAAACAACGGAGGGCGGGAATTCCCGTTCTCGGAAAGCAGCCGAGTGCTTTACCTCGGAGCTTCCAGCGGCACCACGGCATCGCACCTGGCCGACATATGCCGCCGCGGCTCCCTTGTGTGCGTGGAGATATCCGCAAGGATGTTCAGGGACCTGGTCGGAGTGTGCGAGACAAGACCGAACATGATGCCTGTCCTGGGGGACGCGACCCGCCCCGAAGATTACATGTTCGTCTCCGGAGGGATCGATGTGGTGTACCAGGACGTGGCGCAGAAACACCAGGCTGAAATTGCGGCCGACAACATGGATGCATTCGGCGCGGAATTCGGGATGATGGCCGTAAAATCAAGGTCCGAAGATGTCACGGCATCGCCGGCCCGCATCTTCAGACAGGCCGAGGAAGTGCTTAGGGGCCGTGGTTTCAAAATATTGGACTCCCGGGATCTGGGACCTTATGAGATGGACCATGCGATGATAGTCTTCGGGGCGGAAAGATGAGGACCGTATACACTGTGGCTTTTTCCGACGGAAAGTTCCTGATGGTCTTCAACAAGAAACGCGGCGGATGGGAGATGCCCGGCGGAAAGGTCGAGGCAGGAGAGACGATCGGGGAGGCGGCGGAAAGAGAGTTCGCCGAGGAGGCGGGATACTCGGTCGAGATCGTGAAAGTGCGCGACCTGGGGAACTGCCATGTCTGCGCGGCATTCCTGAGAGAGAAGATATGCTCCCCCGAGATGGAGGGCCGCCTATTCGATTCTCTGCCGGAGGAGCTGTCCTTCGACCGCGAAGAGTACGAGGATGTGGTCCCGTGGGCGATGGAATCGCTGGGAAAGGACCGGGACGCGTGTTCCGGGTCCTCACGCGTATAATAATAAGGACGCAAAAGTGGTGAACCTTTTAATAGTGGTTCTAGAATGGAGTGTCAGCCAAGCCGCCAAACATATTCGGAGCATCATATCATGGCAAGAATGCACACAAGAAGAAAGGGAAAATCCAGCTCTCAGCGCCCGATGATTTCCGAGAACCCGGCATGGGTTCCGATCGGAGCGGCGGAGATCGAAGACCTCATCGTGAAATACGCTAAGAACGGAGTCGTTTCCGCTAAAATAGGGCTCATACTCAGGGACCAGTACGGAGTGCCCGACGTCAAGCTCGCCACCGGAAAGACCATCACCAAGATCATGGAGGAGAAGAAAGTCTCCCCGTCAATGCCCGAGGACCTATCCAACCTCATGGCAAGGGCGATCTCCCTCAACGTCCACGTCAAGGAACACAGGGGAGACGTTGCCAACAAGAGGGGACTCAATCTCATTGAAGCTAAGATCAGAAGGCTCGAGCGCTACTACAAGAGCAGGGGAGTCCTCCCCAAGGAGTGGAAGTACTCTCTGAGCAACGCTGAGCTCATGCTCAAGTGAGACTCACATGGACCGCAGTGTCCCGAACAAACTGCTTGACGAGCTTTCAAAGGCCGCGGAGATAGTCCGCGGCCATAATTTTATCCACGTCTTCTCCCACTACGACGCCGACGGCATAGCCTCGGCGGGAATCATCGCAAAAACCCTTCTCCGCGAGGGCAAAGAGTTCACCGCAACCCTCCTCACGACCTTGGACGATACCACTTTCGAACAGATAAGGAACTGCGGAGCCGAGTGCGTGATCATCTCGGACCTGGGAGCATCCTATATCGAAGAACTTGATGCGATGTCCTGCGACGTGGTGGTTCTTGACCACCACACCGTATGCGCGGAAGCATCCAGGATATGCTACGTCAACCCCCACCTGTACGGGATAGACGGAATGAAATATGGATGCGGGTCCACGATGTCGTGCCTTTTCGCAATAAGGATGGACCACAGGAACTGGGACCTTGTACAGGTCGCATTCGCGGGCATGTACGGCGACAGGCAGGAGATGGAGGGGCTGAACGGCTTCCTTCTCGACGGTGCCGTGAAAAGAGAGATCATAAAGGCCGAAAGCGGCTCGGTGGTACCACGCGGGAAGCTGACCGATGAGCTCTATCTCTCCACCGAACCTTACGTGAGAGGCGTCAGCGGGAACGCCGAAGGCGTGGCCGCACTTCTCAAGGACGCGGGCATACCCCGGGACGCCGCCGGCTCGGGACTCTCCGACGAGGAGAGGAGACGCCTGTCCTCCCTCATATTCCTCAAATTGGCGGAGCAGGGCGTGGCGGCCGATACGATGGAGATCACGTCCGGGACACGATACGCCCTGAGGGACTGGGGCCTGGACTCCGCCGGTCTCGCATCGCTGTTCGACAGCTGCGGCCGCTGCGGACAGACCGGGATGGGGGTGGCCGTCGCATGCGGCGACCGGGACAGTATAGAGTCCGCTGCAGACATCGAAAGGGAATACAGGCGCGAAGTCGTCCAGAGCGCGACCGCCTTGGACGGCCGCGGTCTCAACCAGATGTCCAGCGTACAATGGTTCGACAGCACCAGGTCCGGATACACCGGAGTGCTTTGCGGAATAGCCATGAGCTACTTCGGAGACCATTCCAAACCCACTTTCGGGATCAATTCCTCCGAAGAGACCGCGAAGGTCTCCGGAAGGGCGACAGGCAAGCTTCTCGCAAAAGGGGCCGATCTTTCTTCCGCCCTGCGCGACGCCTGCTCGGCAGTAGGGGGGACCGGAGGGGGCCACCGCATAGCCAGCGGAGGATCTTTCCCTTCGGCGAGAACAGATGATTTCGTGAAGAAACTGAACGATATAGTCGGCGCCCAGGTCAGCGCCAGGTGACCTCTACCTCGTCGGTGCGGAACCTCTGCCTGACCGCCGTCGACTGGATTTCCATGCGCACCCCGGACTCGTACATCAGACAGCCGAGCCATGCTATCATCGCGCCGTTGTCCATGCAGTACTTCCTGTCGGGTACGAACATCTCCGCCCCCCGGGACTCGGCCATTTCCCTGACCATTTCCCTGAGGCGCATATTCTGGGCGACCCCGCCGCCCAGAAGGACCTCGTCCTTCCCCGTGTGGGCCATTGCTCTTTCCGTGACCTCGGTCAGCATCGCGAAGGCGGTCTCCTGCACGGACATTGCTATGTCTTCGATTTTATTACCTTTCCTGTAAAGTGCCAGTGCGGCGGTCATTATCCCCGAGAAAGAGACATCCATCCCTTTGACCGAATAGGGTATGTCCAAAAGCTCCGTACCTTCGGCCGCCAGTTTCTCGATCTTCGGCCCTGCGTAGAAGCCGAGGCCGAGCTCCCTTCCCAGCTTATCGAACATGTTCCCGATGCCTATGTCCTCGGTCTCCCCGAATATCCTATACTTGCCCTCCGAGAATGCTATTATCTGAGTGTTGCCTCCGGAGGCATATAGGAGTGCCGGGTCGTCGCATCCTTCCATCGCCCGCCCGATCTCTATGTGGGCGATGCAGTGGTTGGTGCCGATTATGGGTACCCCCAGACGGCAGGACAAGGCCCTGGCCGCCGTAGCCGAGGTCTTCAGGCAAGGTCCCAGGCCGGGCCCCATCGAGAAGGATATCAGATCCATATCCCTTATGGACATGCGGGCCTCTCCCAGCGCCTTCTCGATATCTGCGGCGACATTCTCCGCATGGTGGTTGGCCGCCTCTCTGGGATGGAGCCCGCCCTGCGGGGGCCTGTACATGTCTATGACGTTGGCCAAGACCTTACGTCCGTCGTCAGAATCGGTTATCCCCACTCCCAGAGTGTGGGCGGTGCTCTCGATCCCTATGGTCTTCATTTCTCGCCTGCGATCTCCTTCAGTCTCTTGAGGACGTTTATGGACCCTTCTGCGGCGAATTCATCGTCGACCACGAGAACGGGGAATCCTTTGCCCAGTATCCCGTAGAACGCCCCCTCGGCCAGCCCGCCGGCGGTGTCAACGTTCTGAACATGCACTTCCAAGCCCGGAGGAAGTCTTTCCTTCACATACTCGCACTTGCCGCAATCGTTCTTTGTGAACAGTATGATGTCCGCCATAGAAGGGCCAGAGGCATACCATGATTAAAGCTTGTCGAGGCCATGTGCCAGTAGTCATGCGGCAATATCTGGCAGGATTTCCAGGTGGGAAAGATATAATTACTATGATTGTATCCAGACCTTGCTGGGCTCGTGGTCTAGGGGTTATGACGTCGCCTTGACATGGCGGAGGTCGCCGGTTCAAATCCGGCCGGGCCCACCAGCTTTTGTCCGTTTCTTACACTGCGGACACGCATCAAATAACAGAATTGGTAATCATGAACGTATTGTCCGCATTCCATGACGGAGTCCTGTTCGCAGATGAATACATCTGGTATCTGGGACTTGTCCTTATAATCGGTATAGGCTTCATACTGACCTTCAAACTAAGAGGTGTACAGCTTAGGAGTTTCTCGGAATCCGCGAGACTCGCCGTTTCCGGGGCAGAGGAGGGAAGGGAAAAGAAGACCGTTTCTTCGTTCGAGGCTTTCTGGGTGAGCATGGGCGCCAGAATCGGCGTCGGCAACATCGCAGGCGTAGGCCTTGCAATCATCATGGGCGGCGCAGGTGCGATCTTCTGGATGTGGGTTTTCGCCCTCGTAGGCGCTGCAAGCAGTTTTGCGGAATGCACCCTGGGACAGATATTCAAGGAGAAGAAGTCGGACGGGCACTATCACGGCGGTCCCGCATATTACATCAAGAACGGCCTTAAGAACAGGAAGTTCGCGGTTTTCATCGCCCTGCTGATAATCGTCACATACGGAATAGGATTCATAGGCGTGCAGTCCGCCAACGCTACCGATTCTTTTGTCAACGCATTCGATTTTGAGAACAACGAGATCGTTTTCGCCCTGATCCTGACACTGATAGCAGGAGTGATCGTATTCGGGGGCATCAAACGCGTTGCGAAGGCCTCCGCAAAAATAGTACCTGTGATGGCGATAGCGTGGATGGCCCTTGTAATAATCACCGTATTTCTCAACTGGAGGATGATAGACGATGCACTCTCCATGATCTTCAAAGGGGCTTTCGGATATGACAGCGTACTAGGCGGTGCACTCGGCGCAGCTCTGATGTGGGGGCTTAAGAGAGGAGTGTTCTCTAACGAAGCGGGAATCGGTTCGGTGCCAAACATCGCATCTTCCGCGGAAGTGTCGCACCCCGTTAAACAGGGGCTGATCCAGTCCCTGGGAGTCATTTTCGATACGATGGTGATATGCAGCGGGTCCGCCTTCATCATACTGACGTATGTGGATCTGCCCTCTCTCGGCCACATAGCCGACGGGGCACCTCTCGTTGCGGCCGCCCTCAGCGGCGGTCCGCTGGGCTCTGCGGCCCCCGCTGTTCTTTCAGTGTTCCTGGTACTTTTCGCGTTCACGAGCATAATCAGCTATTATTCGATGTGCGAATCGAATTTGAAATTCGTATCTGAGAAGGGCAAATATTCCATTGGCCTCAAGATTATGATAGTTTGTGTCGTGCTTCTTTCCTGTCTTGCACCGGTCCAGCTCATCTGGGACCTTTGCGATGTTTTCATGGCCGTTATGGGTATAAGCAACATGATAGCAGTGCTTTTGCTGAGCGGGTACGTGGTTGCTGCGCTGAAAGACTACAAAAGGCAGAGGGTCGCAGGGCTTGACCCTGTGTTCGAGAGGAAGAACATAGACCTGGACGCCTCCGGAATATCCCAGTGGGAAGGAAGGTCCGACTGATCAAAGGACGGTCATGTTCCCGCTGTCTATAACGTCGGCGGGGCGGTCCTTTCCCAGAACCTCGTCGGCCTGAGAGGTCCTCATGCCGATCATGGAATGTACGTCGTCAGAGCAGTAGTTGGATATTCCGCGGGCTATCTCCTCGCCCCCGTACAATACGGCGACCAGGTCCCCCGAGTTGAACGCCCCGGACACTTCTGTGATCCCGACCGGCAGAAGCGATAGATGCTTTTTCAGCGCCTTCGCCGCTCCGTGGTCCACTTTGATAGTTCCCTGAGGACTGGCGGATTTCAGCCAGCGTCTTTTCTTGGGTATCGCGGAATCGGAGATGAATATGGTTCCCACGTCTTCTCCCAATACGGCATCGAGAATGGCGTTATCTTCGAATCCCGAGGTGATTATCATCTTGCAGCCCGCATCCGCGCATATGCGTGCGGCTTCGAGTTTTGTCTTCATCCCCCCGACTCCTACCTTCGTCGTAGGATCGCCGGCCATATGCCTTACCGCTTCTATGTCCCTTACGGTGCTGATGATCTCGGCGTCATCGAAAAGCTTTGGATTCTTATTGTATAGGCCTTTGACGTCCGACATTATGACGAGAAGGTCAGAGTCTGAATTGCTGGCTATTACGGCCGACAGAGTGTCGTTGTCTCCGAAAACCGCATCGATCTCTTTGGTGCAGACCGCATCGTTCTCGTTGAATATCGGTACGACGCCATTGGCCAGCAGGGTCTTGATCGTATTGTTGATGTTGTTAGACGTCTCCCTGGCAGAATACGCGTCCATGGTCAGAAGGATCTGCGCTCCCAGAAGCCCGTGATTGTCGAATGCCGATTTCCACCTGAACATTAGTGCCGACTGTCCGACGGATGCGGCCGCCTGCCTCATGGGTATGTCGCTGGGATGCGCTTCGACCTTCATCAGGTTTAGACCTAGACCGATGGCACCTGAAGATACTATCAGGACCTCTTTCCCCATATCTTTTAGCGATTTTACCTGCCTGGCTATGCCGTCGAGGAACTTCATGGACTCTTCGGGCGAATTCCTTGTTATGGACGAGGTTCCCACTTTCACGACCACTCTTTCGACCTCGCCCAGAAGTTCTTTCCTTTCGTTCATAGCGGGCACTTCCTTTCATTTTTCAGGTGCTTGAACTTCTTGGTTCCGTCCGCATATCCGCGGACCTCCTGGCCTTTCCCGATCAGGATGTATTTGTAGATCGTCAGGCCCTCCATGCCGACCGGGCCTCTTGCGTGTATCTTGCTTGTGCTGATACCTACCTCTGCGCCCTTGCCGAACCTGAAACCGTCGGCGAACCTGGTGGAAGCGTTGACGAAAACGTCCGCTGAATCCACCATCTTCACGAAATATCTCATGCTGGCACTGTTCTCGGTAATAATGGCGTCGGTGTGATTCGAGCCGTACTTGGCTATGAATTCCACCGCCTCCTCTATTGAGTCCACCACCTTCACCGATACGATAGGGGCACCGTACTCGGTACCCCAATCCTCCTCTGTGGCCTGCACCGTACCAAAAACGCCCTCTATCCCGGAAACGGAGGCGTCCGCCCTGACCTCGACCCCATTCTCGGCGAACAGCATGCACATCTTCGGCAGGAACTTCTCCGCCACGTCCCTGTGTACCAGCACATTCTCCGCCGCATTGCATGCGGCGGGATACTGGATCTTCGAGTCCAGTGTAACGCGGAAGGCCTTCTCCATGTCAGCTTCGGAGTCTATGTACACCGTGCATATGCCTGCCGCATGTCCCAGCACCGGAATCCTGGTGTTCTCTTGAATGTATCTGACGAACGAGTTGGAGCCCCTCGGAATTAGAAGGTCCAGATATTCGTCCATTCCCAGTATGGCAGTGATGTCGTCGCGGCTCTCCATGAGCACGAATGCCTCTTTCGGGATACCTGCCGATGCCGCCGCTTCTGAAAGTATCTCGAACAGGGCCCTGTTGGAATTTGCGGCCTCCGAGCCTCCTTTGAAAGCAACCGCGTTCCCGCTCTTTAGACACAGGGACATTATCTGCGGCACCACGTCCGGACGGGATTCGAATATCACTCCCACCACCCCGATCGGGCAGCGGACCTGGTACAGTTCCAGTCCGTCGTCCAGGTCTATGGTCGACACCGTCTCCCACACGGGATCTTCGAGGTAGGCCACGTCCCTTACGCCTGCGATCATCCCGGTTATCTTGCCGTCGTCGACCTGGAGCCTCTTGACCATGGACGCGCTGATCTTCCCGGCCTCCATCATCCTTGCGGCCGCATCCATGTCCTCGGCGTTGGCCTTCAGTATCTTCTCCCTGTTGCGGTCCAGAGCGTCGGCCATGGCCGAAAGCGCTTTGTTTTTCGTCGCGGTGTCGGTCGCCGAAAGCCTGACCGCTGCCGACTTGGCCTTGATTATATTTTCTGTGATTTCCCCCGACATTGTGCTCCCTTCCCGATATTATGCGGTTATTGTATTTACGTTGGGCTGTGAGCCCCGTATCAGATGGGAAATTTAAAAATACGCGGAGAGGATTGTCTCGCCGAGCCGAGGTAATCTAGTCCGGTAAGGTGGCGGTCTCGAAAACCGCTGGCCGCAAGGCCTCGGGAGTTCGAATCTCTCCCTCGGCGCCATTTCTCTCAGATTTTTTCCGAAAGGTCGTCGAGCTTCTTGCGGATCTTTGATTTTTTCGGACCTGCCCCGTTGTCCAGTTTCTGAAGCAGTTCTGCTTCTTCCTTCGTCACCTTCGATGGCACATCGATCTTGACGCGCACGAACATGTCTCCGCGGGTAGACGAATTGGCCGACCTGGGCATGCCCTTCCCGTTGATCCTCAGAACAGAGCCCACCTGGGTACCCTTGGGTATCGTGAGGATTACCTTCTCGCCCTCCAGCGTCCTGACCTCCTCCTGTCCGCCCAGGACAAGCCTCGGATATGTGGTGGTTATCCCGGTCCAAAGGTTCGCCCCGTCCCGGTCGAAGGCCTTGTCCTTCTTGACGTGTATTATAACGTAAAGGTCTCCCGGAGGCCCCCCGTTGTAGCTTGCGTCCCCGAGGCCCCTGAGCGTCAGGGTCGAGCCTTCGTCCACCCCTTTGGGTATGCTGACCTCGACCTTGGACGTCTTCTGCGTGTAACCGCTTCCGCGGCATTCGGGGCAGCGCTCTTCGTAGGACTTCCCGGTGCCGTGGCACTTGGGACAGTCGGAGACGGATACCATGTTTCCGAACATGGTCTGACGGACGGAACGGACCTGGCCGGTTCCGTTGCACTGGCCGCAAGTGGATACCTTCCCGTCCTTGCCCCCTGTGCCTTTGCACGGGGCGCACGTCACCGTGTGGGGGACCTGCACCTCCTTCTTGACGCCGTTGAGGGCGTCGAGGAGGGAGATCTCGATATCCATCCTGAGCGAGTTGCCCTGCCTGGGACCTCTGCTCTGCTGGCCTGATCTCCCTCCTCCAAATATGTTTCCGAAGAAATCACCGAATATGTCGCTGATGTCTTCCGCGTGGGTAAAGTCGTCCCATGAGAATCCGCCTCCGGAGAACTGGCTGTTTACAGCATCGCTTCCGTACGTGTCGTAGGTCGTCCTCTTTTCGGGGTCCGACAGGACCTCGTATGCCTCGGAGATCTCCTTGAACTTGGCCTCGGCGACCTCTTTGGGCTCTTCCGACACATCCGGATGGTACTTCTTGGCGAGCCTGCGGTAAGCGCTCTTTATCTCGTCCTGCGTGGCGCTCTTGTCCACGCCGAGCGTCTCATAGTAGTCTTTCCCCATTCGCGTTTCCCAGCTCAGTTCTTGTCATCGTCGTCGACTATCTTGTAGTCGGCGTCTACGATGTTGTCGTCTGCTTTGCTCTCCTGCGACTCCTGCGCCCCCGACTTGGGGGCGGCATCGGCCTGGGAAGCCTCCTGGTATATTCTCTGGGAAATAGGCTCCATGGCCTTCATCAGGGCGTCCATCTTCTTCTTTATGGATTCGACGTCCTCCGACTTGTTGGCCGTCTCGAGGTCCGTTATCGCATTCTCGATGGACGACCTCTCGGACTGGTTGACCTTCTCTCCAAGCTCCTCAAGGGACTTGCGTACGGTGTATATCGCCGTCTCCGCCTGGTTGTGCACTTCGATGGCCTCGACCTTCTTCTTGTCGGCCTCCGCGTAGGTGTCGGCCTCCTTGACCATCTGCTCGATCTCGTCCTTGCTCAGCTTGCTGGAGGACGCTATGGTTATCTTCTGCTCCTTGCCGGTGCCCTTGTCCTTGGCTGTCACCGTCACTATGCCGTTGGCATCTATGTCGAAGGTGACCTCGATCTGGGGTATCCCGCGGCGCGCGGGCGGTATGCCGTCGAGTATGAAGCGGCCGAGGGACGTGTTGTCCGATGCCATCTTCCTCTCGCCCTGGATGACGTTGATCTCCACCGAAGGCTGGTTGTCCGCCGCCGTGGAGAATATCTGGGACTTCTTCGCCGGGATCGTGGTGTTCCTCTCGATGAGGGGCGTTGCGACCCCGCCGAGGGTCTCGATTCCAAGTGTGAGCGGGGTAACGTCGAGCAGGAGGACGTTCTTGACGTCTCCCGAAAGGACGGCTCCCTGGATCGCCGCGCCCATCGAAACGCACTCCATCGGATCGATGCCGCGCTGGATCTTGGGGCCGACGATGCTCTCCACATAGTTCTGGACGGTGGGCATCCTTGTCGGACCGCCGACCATGATGATCTTGTCTATCTTCTCCTTGCTCAGTTTGGCGTCTGCGATGGCCCCCTCGATGCACGGCTTGCACCTGGAGACGATCGGTTCGACCAGGTCCTCTAGCTTGGCCCGGGTCAGCGTCTGGGTGAGATGCTTGGGGCCGGACGCGTCGGATGCGATGAAAGGGAGGTTGATCTCTGTCTGCATTGTGGTGGAAAGCTCGATCTTAGCCTTCTCGCATGCCTCCCTGACCCTCCAGAACGCCATCTTGTCAGCAGTCAGGTCGATACCGGTCTGCTTCTTGAACTCGCCTGCCACGTATTTCGTGATCACCTCGTCCATGTCGGAACCTCCGAGCTGTGTGTCCCCCTTGGTGGAGAGCACTTCGAAGACCCCGTCGCTAAGGTCCATTATCGTGACGTCGAGTGTTCCGCCTCCGAGGTCGAAGACCATGATCTTCTGCTCGGTGCCGTTCTTGTCGAGACCGAATGCCAGGGCCGCGGCCGTTGGTTCGTTGATCATGCGTACGACCTCTAGGCCTGCGATGGCGCCGGCATCCTTTGTGGCCTGCCTCTGATTATCGTCGAAGTAGGCCGGGACCGTTATCACTGCCTTATCGATGGTCTCTCCGAGGAACGACTCGGCGTCCCTCTTTATCTTCTGAAGGATGAAGGCCGAGATCTGCTGGGGAGTGTATTCCTTGCCGTATACCTTGATCTTCTCGCTTGTCCCCATCTTCCTCTTGACGTTCTTGATCGTCCCTTCGGGGTTAGTGACAGCCTGCCTCCTCGCCGGCTCTCCGACGAGCAGTTCGCCTTCTTTCGTAAATGCAACGTAGGACGGGAAAGATTTACCGCCGACGCTGGTGCCCTCGGCGCTGGGGATCATGGACGGCCTTCCGCCCTCCATGGCCGATGCTGCCGAGTTGCTTGTTCCGAGATCTATTCCTATTATTCTTGACATATCGCTCACTCCTCTTTTTCCTCTGCCGGATCTACGGCCTCGTTGCTCCCGGACTTCTCCGGGGCCTTAGTCACTTTCACTTTCGAGTACCTAAGTACCCTGTCGCCGCTGGCGTACCCTTTCTGGAACACTTCGGCGATCCTGCCGTCCTCTTCTCCCTCCACGGTGCACAGGGCCTCGTGGAACCTCGGGTCGAACATCCCCTCCGTAGGGACCTCCCCTATACCGTATCCCGCCAGGGTCTTCATCAGGTTCTGGCGGACCTTCCTGATACCCTGGATGAATTCACTGTCCTCGCCTGTGCTGTCGAGCGCCCTGTCCAGGTCGTCCAGCGTAGCGAGCAGGTCCGTGGCCAGGCCGTCGGCCGCATGCTTCCTGAACTCCTCCGTGTCTCTCAGAGACCTCTTGCGATAGTTATCGAAGTCCGCCTGTATCCTTTTTGCCGCGTTGAGATATTGGTCCGCAAGCTCCCTGGCCTCTGCCAGCTCGTCCTTGGCCGGCGCCTCTTCGCACCCGGTGCCCTCGGCGGCTTCCGCCTGCGCTTTCTCCTCTTCCGCCTTCACTTTTTCTCTAGACCTGCCAGTCATCTGCAACCATCTCAAGGGGACTATAATGTTAAAGGGGGCCGGTCAGGCCCCCTGTTTGTCTGCAGTTTCAGTCGTCGTCCATTCCGGGGGGCATTCCGCCCTCCCCTACGCCCAGGTCCTTGGAGGAGCCCGAGGATGCGATGACATCGTCGATCCTGAGGATCATGACGGCCGCATCGGTGGCGGAGTTGATAGCGTGCTTTCCGACCCTGTAGGGTTCGATCACGTTGAGTTTCGCCATGTCCTCGACCTTTCCGGTGAAGGGGTTGATGCCTGCTGTGATCTTGCCCTCTTTGTGCTGCTTCCTCATCTCGATGATCATGTTGATCGGGTCGAGACCGGCGTTCTCGGCGAGGGTCGTCGGGATGACCTCCATCGCGGACGCGAACGCCTCAAGGGCGATCTGCTCTCTCCCGCCGATGGTAGCGGCGTAATCCCTGAGCCTCATTGCGATCTCCATCTCTTTGGAGCCGCCTCCGCACTCGATGAGCCCGTCCTCGACCGCGACCCTTACTGCGGACCAGGCGTCCACGAGAGACCTCTCGACCTCGTCGGCGACATGGTTGGTTCCGCCCCTTACTAGGACCGAGACGGTCTTCGGGTCCTTGACGTCGGTGATGAATGTCATCTCTTCGTCCTCGACCTTCCTGAGCTCCACGAGACCGGCGGACCCGAGGTCTGCGGACGAGATATCGGATATCTTATTGACGATCGCCGCGCCGGTGGACCTTGCGAGCCTGTCCATGTCGCTCTTCTTCACGCGCCTGCAGGCGTAGATCCCTTCCTTGGCGAAGATGTGCTGGGCCAGGTCGTCGATGCCCTTCTGGCAGAACACGACGTTGGCTCCCGCGTCCTTGACGTTCTTGACCATCTTCTTCAGCATGTTCTCCTCTTCTGCAACGAAGAGGGATATCTGGCTGGGGTCTGTGATCTGGATCTTGGCGTCGACCTCGGTCTTCTTGACCTCGAATGCGGCGTCGATCAGTGCGATCTTTGCGCCCTTTACCGTTTTGGGCATGTTGGGCTGGACAGGCTCCTTGTCTATGATGAGCCCCTTGTAAAGTTTGGACTCTTCCATCCTGGCACCGGCCTTCTTGACGGTCTGGATGTTCTTGAGGTCCACGGTGTATCCTCCGTCGCTCTCTTTCTCGGCGACGGTCTTGACAGCTTCTACGACCAGATCGGAGAAGTAAGCCTTGGAGCCGCTGACCTGTTTGCTTATCATGGCGACCTCGGCTATCTGTTTGAGGGTCTCCTCGTCTTTCAGCGAGACTTTCTTGGCTATCTCCCTCAGTATCTCCTGGGTCTTATCGTTGGCAAGCCTGTATCCGGAAGTGATTATGGTCGGGTGCACGTTCGCGTCGATCAGGTCGACGGCCTTCTTCAAAAGCTCGCCGGTGATTATGACGGAAGTCGTGGTACCGTCGCCTACCTCGGCATCCTGGGCCTTGGCGACCTCCACGAGCATCTTCGCGGCGGGGTGCTGCACATCCATCTCTTTGAGGATCGTCACACCGTCGTTGGTTATCACGACGTCTCCGATGGAGTCTACCAGCATCTTGTCCATGCCCCTCGGGCCGAGGCTGCTCTTCACGGAGTCAGCTATTGCCCTCGCGGCGGTGATGTTGTTGTTCTGAGCGTCTTTGCCTTTGCTTCTCTTTGTTCCCTCTCTGAGAATCAGAATAGGTGCGTTACCCATACCCATATTTTTAACCTCCAATTAATTCCATTTGGTGGATTCTGGTTGGATAAAGTTTGTTCTTCTATATAAACATATCAATTAAAAGCCTGCATAGGTCACCGAGAAAAACGACCGTTCAGTGTATGAACAGCATCTCGCGGTACTTGGGAAGCGGCCACATCTGATCGTCTATTATCATCTCGAGGGCGTCCACATGCTGCCTGGTGCTTTCCATCAGCGGGACCACCTCGTCATGGAAGCCGATCGACCGCACGCGCTCCTCGACGACGCGTGCCAGCCTGTCGCAGAGGGCATCCATCTCCTTTGCCATCCTGCGGGCTTCCGATATGTGGTACGAAATATCTCTGACCAATTCGACCTCGTTGGAGGCCAAGGACCTGAACTCGGCTGCCGGGAAGGACTCCTTTATCTTGGAAACATTGTCCAGAAGCACGGACTGGTATCTGGTGGCCACCGGCAGTATGTGGTTCAGCGTCATGTCGCTGAGCACCCTCGACTCGATCTCGATCTTCCTGCCGTACTGCTCCCACAGAACTTCGGCCCTGGACTCCTTCTCGGTCTCTGTCAGAACGCCCGTGTCGGCATAGAGCTCCTTCGCCCTGGGTGAGAAAAGCGCATCGTAGACCAGGGGCACCGACGTCTCGCAGTCCAGGCCCCTGCGGGCAGCCTCGGCCTTCCATTCCTCGGAGTAGCCGTTGCCCTCGAAGCATATGTCGCGGCATCCTTTGTAGGTCATGCATATCTCGTCCAGGATCGCCCTCTCGGTCTGCGCCCCGTCGGCTATCCTTGCATCGACCCTCATCTTGAACTCCTTCAGCTGTTCGGCGACGATGGTGTTTATCATGGTGATCGCCGAAGAGCAGTTGGCGGAGGAGCCGACGGCCCTGAACTCGAACCTGTTCCCGGTGAACGCGAAGGGGGACGTCCTGTTCCTGTCCGTGTTGTCGACCAGTATCTCGGGTATGTGCGGGATCCCCAGACTGTAACCGGACCTCTTCCCTATCTTCACCATGTTCTTGGATTCGAGGAGCTGTTCGAATGCCGAGGTTATCTGCGAGCCGAGGAAAACCGACATGATCGCCGGCGGAGCCTCGTCCGCTCCCAGCCTGTGGGAGTTCGAAGCCGTCATGATCGCGGCCTTGAGGAGACTGTTGTTCTTGTAGACCGCCATCAGCACGTTGACGGTCAGGGCCAGGAACCTGAGGTTCTCCGCGTCCGTCTTCCCGGGAGCCATGAGGGGGATCCCGTCCCCGGTGCCCAGGGACCAGTTGCAGTGCTTTCCGGAGCCGTTCACCCCTTTGTAGGGCTTCTCGTGGAGGAGCGCCCTGAAACCGTGGCGCTTGGCCGTTGGCTTCATCACCGACATAAGCATGAGGTTGTGGTCGATGGCCAGGTTCGCCTCCTCATAGACGGGGGCGACCTCGAACTGGTTGGGGGCGACCTCGTTGTGCCTGGTTTTTACCGGGATCCCCAGCTTGTAGCATTCGATCTCCAGGTCCTTAAGGAACTCCAGGACCCTCTGGGGTATCGATCCGAAATAATGGTCGTCCAGCTGCTGGCTTTTGGCGCTTTCGTGTCCCACGAGCGTTCGTCCGGTCAGCATCAGGTCCGGGCGCTGGGAGAACAGGGCGGAGTCCACCAGGAAGAACTCCTGCTCCCATCCCAGGTAAGATTCTACGTTGGCTCCGCGCATCCCGAAGTATTCCAGCAGCTCGGATGCCGCCTTGGACACCGCGGCCTTGGACCTGAGCAGGGGAGTCTTGTAGTCCAGGGCCTCCCCGGTATATGATATGAAAACAGTAGGCACGCAGAGCACGTCACCGATTATGAACGCCGGCGACGAGGGGTCCCATGCCGTGTACCCGCGGGCCTCGAAAGTGTTGCGAAGTCCTCCGTTGGGGAACGAGGAGGCATCGGGCTCCTGCTGGCAGAGGAGCGCGCCCGAGAAAGTTTCCAATGATTCTCCCCGGCCGTAGGGGGTTGCGAAGGAGTCGTGCTTCTCCGCCGTGCCGCCTGTAAGGGGTTGGAACCAGTGGGTGTAATGGGTCGCCCCCATGTCCATGGCCCAGCGCTTCATGCCCTCGGCGACGTGCTCGGACACGGATATGTCGAGGGTCTTGCCGCTTTCGATCGACTCGTATATGGACCTTCTGGTCTCCTGGGAGAGGTACCTCCTCATGTTCTTTCTGTTGAACACGTTGCACCCGTAATAATCGGAAACGTTGGCACCGGGCGGGACCGCTTTGACCGGTTCTCTTCCGAACGCTTTCTCCACAGCTGCAAACCTGCTGTTGTCCATGTTCGGGGTGAGCAATTTATTTCATTTAAATCTTTCCGAACCCTCATGACAAATGTATCCATTATCAAAATTGAATTAGATATTTGTCTAATTTTACTTCATATTTGTATTACTAAATCTAAATAAAGAAGTGGGTCTGCGACAAAGTTTACATGCTCTCGGCAGTGTGGCGACGTATGCATCGAGAATCCGGGCCAAACGATCAAGAATAGTATTTTACCCTGAATGTATGATATAATCCCCAGGAGAAGATAATGGCCCTTTCACTTTTCAAAGATGCGGACGCCCTTTACGAACAAGCCATAGACCTAATCAAACAGGGAGAGTTTGAAAAGGCCCGTGGCAGACTGATGAAGTCAATAGAAAAGGACGGGGGACCTGACGACATATCGGCGGTGCTGGTGTGTATGATAGATATGCGCGGAAGGCTCGGAGACGTCTCGGCATACGGGAACCTCCTGAACGCTCTGAAGGCCACCAAAGCAAAGGAGTTCACGTTCGGCCTCACCACCGTAAGCGTCCCGACGATGATACTGCAGTGCGAACTGGCGATAGAGGAGATACATGCCCTGAACATGAACGGCAGTTCGGCCGTAACTCTCGAAAAGGGCAACAGGCTCCTGAAACTGGCCCAGAGATACCAGTCCGAAGTGGGGAACGAGACCCTCAAGATGAACGAGATCTTCCTCAACGACACGACGAGGACGGGCATCAGGGAGGGAATGGTCTTGCTGGCAATGGGGTACGAGTCTCTGGCCTCCGGTACGGTCTGGAACGACCCGAAGAAGGCCGCGGAGTACCAGCAGATAGCCTACGGCTACAGGAAGCAGGTCGGGGACACGGGAGAATCAAACCTTAAACTGATCAATGATTACTCCAAGACGTGCAAATGCTGGTTCTGCGGAAGGACCGCTTCCGGCCTGGGAATACACTTCTTCCCTATGTCCAGCGAAATATCTCCCATGCTTCTGAAGTCAGGCGAGGGGGAGCCTATCAAGTCCGATAGCGACGATCACAATTCGATATACGCATGCAGGGCATGCTACAGAGGAATATCCATTAGGGCTGACGAGATCGCCAAGGTGTATTACAACCAGGCGATGGGAGAGATGAGGGCGATGGAAGCGAGGCTTAACGCGGAGATCGCCGCGCTGTGGTCGGCAGTCAGATCAATAAGGTGATTATTTGGAAGATATGGTAATGCTCAGGTGCAAATACTGCGGTGCGCCGTTCGAAGCCAAGGACGTTGAGGCCAACACGCCGTACATAACGTGCCGCAGCTGCGGGACGACCCAGCAGCGCATTGATGCCAAGGCGTACCTGGACCAGGTGATGGACCAGGTCAGGTCCTGGGTCAGCAGCGCGATGCCGGGCGGATTCTCAATGTCCCAGGCCGAGAACGTCGACTCGATAGCCAGGCACAACATCTACGTGACCAACGTCAGACCGAGGATCTCGGCAGAGATCTCCGAGTACAAATTCGCGGCGAACACTCTGATGACGAATCCGCTGTTCGTGATGCCCTTCACCACAGACAACGCCGCCAAGCCTGTGCACACGTCCGCATCCGCATTCGAGTTCGACGCCAAGATCAAAGGGCTTTCGCCCCTCGCCGTAGACAGCAACGACCGGAAAGAACTCAACACGGCAGAGGACCTTGTGAAAGCATATGCCCTCATGATCAACAACGTGAAGCTCCTTCAGGAAGACAAGCCCGGAAGATACGTGCTCATGAGCAACAACTTTTCGCAGGCATCGGAAATGCTTTCAAAATCGAACGAGTATGCTCCCATGTCCAAGCGCTTTTTGGCGCTGGCACATGCATGTAACGGATGCGAGAAGCTCCTCAACGGAGATCCTATGGGCAGCATGGGGCATCTTGAGAAGGGCGTCAGCGAGCTCAGGGATTTGAAGGACAACCTTTTCTCTTTCCCCTCCTTGGCTATAATGTACCAGGGCGTCGAACGCGAACTTTCGCAGGTCAGCGCTGTTGCGGACCTGGTGAGGAGCTCGTCTTCCACCGGCGGCGATCCCGTAAAGACACTGGGGGCACTCGCTAAGATATCCAACATACAGTATCCCAACGTCAGCAACTGGACCATCCTCAGGACGAAGGACAGGAACAGCGAACTGTTCCAACATCTGTCCCAGGCCCTGGGAGCCAGAAGCGGCTCGGGAACGATGCTCATAGCTTCCGGAGACGGGGACTACCTGTTCCCGTTCTGGGACGTGGACCTCAGGTACAGCTTCGTCACGGGCGCACTGTGGTCCAAGAAGAGCGTCGAAGTGACGGAGGACATCCTTATCCCGGGGGATTTCCCGATCGACTCGGCGTGCCTCACAAATCCCGCATCCGGGGTCACGGACATTTTCGCCCTGCGGCCGGAGACCAGCATCCTGGCCGGACTCCGGGGATCGGAGACCAGCATCAGCGGCGGCGAGGGCATAGGGGCCCTTTCCGAGACCGCCAGGCCGGGCAACCCGGGAGCAAGGAAGATAATAGTCCCGCTCAGCACCAAGAAGGAGGCAGAGCACCTCACCGAGAACTATCTCGTTCAGCGCACGCAGAGCAACAGCAAACTGAGGCTCAGCAAGCCGTACGTGAAGAACCTGATATACATCCCGTGCAAGGTGTCCGGCAGTTCCATCATCATCAACGGATTCGGGAAACTGCTGCCCGAGAGGATAAAGAGGACCGACATCAATCAGCTGATAGTACTATAACAAAGGAGATAGCGGAAATGACAAACAAGGACAAGCTGGCCAACAGGACCCTGTCCGCGGTGATCGGCTCAATGTTCCTGATCGCGGTGGTCATCGGCCTGGTGGCCTACAGCGTAATGGACGAGGGGATCGACATAATCCTCTGGGTCGTACTAATTGTAATGGGAATAACACTTGCCGTCCTGTCCCCGATGCAGCGGGGCGGAACGACCAACTTCGGTCCGAGCAACGGCGACTACAACCTTGTGATGGGAGTCCTGATGCTCGTAGTCGGCCTCGCCGGATATATGTGGTTCCACACGGACCTCGGTTGGCTGGCCCCTGTGGCCCTGATACTGCTGGCGGCGGCCGCGATCGGAATAGTGATGACAGTAAAGAACAGGAAGTGATTGAACATGCCTTTAGAAGAAGTTGGAGTCCACATGAGGGGAAACACCTCTCTGGTGGAGCGCATCGGGCTTTACATACCCGTATACAGGGGATACAAAGAGAAGAACCTCCGCAGAGACGAGGACAGGGCCATCAGGCAGGAGGTCGCCCGTACGCTGGAAGGCGCGAAGAACGACCTGGCCACGGTCCAGAGGGCCGCGATAAAGGACCTGGACCTGATGAGGGACGCTGAGAGGATAAGGACGAAAGTGGACAAGTACCACATATCCGTGCAGAAGGCCGTGAACGGCTACAGCGGATGGCACGCCTCGGTCAAGATACTGGAGGACGAGCTTGACATGCTCGTATCCTGGGACGCCAAACTGGTGGACGGTACCGTGCTCCTCAGGAAAGAAGTCGCGGACCTTGTTGCCAAGATCGATGCGGGAGAGTACGCCATCAAGGCCCCCCTCAGGGATATAGAGAAGACCGTCGACAGGATGGTCGAGGACTACAACCAAAGGGAGACCGTGATGAGGGGATTCATGGAAGGAGTCAAGGAGTGAAATAAATGGCAGAAAAGAAGACCAACGTGGTAAACTGGGAGAGCCAGGGTCCCGACGATATAATCTACACATATGAGTACAACGACCTGAGGACCCTCACTTCGGTCACCGTCCCCGAGCATGCGGTCGCGCTCTTCATAAGGGACGGACAGCTCACCGGCGTACTGGAGCCGGGGAGGCACTCCGTCATGTCATCGAACATCCCGTGGCTCACCAAACTATACCAGATCGCCCTGGGATACAAGGAGACGCCGTTCAAGGTCCAGATAATCTATGTTTCTCTGAAGATGTTCAACGGGAAGTGGGGGATCAGGGGGATGATAAAGGCGGCGCACGAGTACGACGTGCCCATCACCCTCATGGCGAACGGGGACTACCAGTTCCGCGTCAAGAAAGAGGACATCGCCGTGTTCTTCACGCAGATAGTGGGAGGCATGAGCGCCTACAGCACCGGCGACGTCAACGCCTTCATGAAGAGCTTCATCAACGAGCAGATAACCCAGCAGCTCACCGAGCAGTACTACATGGACGTGTACACGAACCTCGAGAGGGCGTCCACCTCCACCAAGGTGCTGATCGAGCCTTACTTCACGCAGAGGGGCATAGAGCTGCTCGCACTGAAGATATCGGAGCTCAGGACGACCGACGAGGACATGGAGAAGGTGTTCCAGTACCTGCAGTTCAGCTCCAAGAACGGTGAGGCCTTCAAGAAGTACGCGGTCATGGACCGCATGGCCGACGCCATTGGCAATTCCGAGGGAGGTGCGGCCGTGGGCACGGGAATGCTCCTGTTCCCCCAGATGTATCAGCAGCTCCAGCAGCAGCAGGCTCCCCAGCAGCCGTCCGGGCAGGTCCCCAAGGTCCTTTGCCCGTACTGCGGCACGCCTAACGAGTATCCCTACAAATACTGCGGGAACTGCGGAAAGCCGTCCCCCCAGCAGCAGGCCAGGGACGATATCGGGAGCCCGACCGCAGTACAGCAGCAGGCCGCCTATTCCGCCGCCCCGACATCGGCGGGAGGGCAGAAGAAGTTCAGCGTCTGTCCGTACTGCGGAGAGGATCTGAAGGGACTTGCCAAAACCCCGAAGTTCTGTCCGTTCTGCTCCGAGCAACTGAACTGAAACTGATTAGCCGGCCCGGCCGGCATCCTTCTTTTTTCATCCGAGTGCGGACCTCCCCCCGTGTGTGAGATTTTTAATTGCAAGAATATTTTTTGATGATTCAATAATATTATTTACGAAATTCGTAGTTTTTATTCGTTTATTGACGTAAATCGTTAAACGACTGATATAAATAGTAGTAATCAGTTGTATATGTCGGAGGTAAGTGGCTATCGGCAAACGAAATAACACAAAGATCTGCGGCGAAGATTGTTCAGTATGGTACTGCGGTAACAAAGAGCAGAAGACTGGCCTGATGGCGCTTTACTCTGATTGACCCTCGCCGGAACAGTCTGCAAGACCCGACTGATGACCGCAACAATCCCGGCTCCGCCGGGCCCTTACCCCTCTCGGGGGCTTTTGGATTTTTCCGATAATCGGCTTTTTATACTGAACTACCGGTTCTCATTACGCTCACATGAAGACAGTCGAAGACTATATCCAGACCATACCGGACTTTCCGACCAAAGGAATAATGTTCAGGGACATAACGACCGTCCTGCAGGACAGCGAAGGGTTCTCTCTTTCGGTCGACGGGATCGTCGACATGCTCGAAGGAGTGGACTTCGACCTTGTGGCGGGGTCCGAGTCGAGGGGCTTCATATTCGGGGCCCCGGTCGCGTACGCCCTCAAGAAGGGCTTCATCATAGTCAGAAAGAAGGGCAAGCTCCCGAGGGCCACCATATCCCAGGAGTATGACCTTGAGTACGGCACCGCTACATTGGAGATGCACAAGGACTGCATCAAACCGGGACAGAGAGTAGTGATCGTCGACGACCTGATAGCCACCGGCGGCACCACCGAGGCCATGGTCAAGATGATTGAGAAGCTGGGCGGGAAGGTCGTCAAGATATGCTTCGTCATCGAGCTCGCGGGCCTCGAAGGCAGGAAGAAGCTGGAGGGATACGACGTGGAGTCCCTCGTGGTGTACCCCGGCCACTGACCTTGCCCGCGTTCGGTCTCCCGGTCGCGGCTACGGTCTGTCCCTTGAGACGTTCCTTATTGAAAAATAAAAAAGCGGGCGATGCCCGCCAAATAGTTTACCTCTTCGAGGTCATCTTGCGGAAGATCTCGCAGCAGTTGATCTCGATGTCGAGGAGCTTCTCGATGTTCATCTTCGCAGCGATGCCTCTGGGTGCTCCGGGGAGTCCCACGGTCACTCCGATCCCGAGCGCTTCGCGGAGGTCCCTCATCACGTATACGTCGGTCAGGTCGAGCACGGACACTCCGAGCTTCTTGGCGACGTATTCCTTCGCGGCGGGGGTCTTCATCTTTCTGGCGAACTGCATCCTGGCGACAAGGTCTCCGGAGGTCCTGATGCCTCCGAGTCCGGAAGCCATCATGTGGGCGATCGACATGCCGGCGGGGTCGCCGACACCGATCTAAATTCCGTCGACCTTGGCCACTTCGACCATGGCTTTGCTGCAGCGGGTGACCGCCTCTGCGGGAGGGGTCTCCAGCATGGGTATTCCGCCGACTCCCATTCCCATGTTCACATGGCAGGGCAGGTTGGACTTCTTCTCGCACTCTTTGATGAGGGCCACCGAGTAGGCCATGTTCCAGGCCAGGGATTTTCCGGACTTGGTATTGGTGACCGGTCCGAAGACGTCGACACCGGCCATCTCTGCGAGCTTTGCCTGATCGTGAGGGTATATTCCCGCAACGTCTTGTCCCTTGTAGTCGAGCATCCCGTGAATTCCGATGACATTCTCGCTGGACATTCCCACCATGGTCTGTGCCTCGGGGCGGGCCTTCTTGAGCAGCTCCACTCCTCTGAGCACCGACAGGAAATCTCCGTCGCCGGCGGACGCGGTCGTATCGAAGTTGAATCCGTCGGACCCGGCCTCCTGCATCTTGACCCCCATGAACTCGATGTCCCTGGTCATCATGTCCATCGCCTTCTCCATCTCGGACTGGGCTTCCTCTATCTTTCCCTCCCTCATAAGGTCGGGCGGGTTTCCGAAGGGTCCGTCGGGCTCGTAGTACAGGCCCATGTTGGGCATGGCGCCGTAGAAGAAGGGAACGATCATGCTGTTCTGCATGTCTTCCATCTTCTGCATCTGCATCGCTATGACCGCTTTCAGCGGCTTGACGCTGTAGTTGTTGTCGAGGCTTCCGAATTCGAAGGTGTCCATCGAAAGGGCGCGCTCGTGCACCTGGGCGGCCGCCAGTGCGGACATCTCTATGCCGCAGCCGCTGCTTCCGCTGTCACCGGTGAACTTGTTCTGAGCTCCGTCGTTCGAAAGGACGACCTCGTTTCCGGGCTCGACGCTGACTATCCTGTTGCGGTCGCATACGATGTCGCAGAGCATTGCCAGCTCTTCAGAGGTGAGGTCCGGGACATTTCCGACCTCTACCGCCTCCGCCATTCCCGCCTGCAGATCGTCGATTATCTTCTCGCGTGTGCAGAATATCCTTTTTCCGTCTCCCATGTATGTGAGGTATTCGGCCATTTCCGTTCACCCCAGGAGGGCTTTGGCCCTGTCCACCTGCTCGGAGGCTGACTCGCTGTAGCAGTCTGCACCGATCTTGTCGGCCCACGTCTGCGTGACCGGCGCCCCGCCGACCATCACTTTGACGTCGTCTCTGAGGCCGGCGTCCTTGAGCATGCCGATGATGTCCCTCTGGACGGTCATCGTCGTGGTCATAAGAGCGGACAGTCCCATCATGGAGCATCCGTTGTCCTTTACCTGTGCGATGAAATCCTTGGAAGGGACGTCCCTTCCCAGGTCGACCACGTCGAAACCTCCGCACTGGAGCATCGTGGAGCAGATCGACTTGCCTATGTCATGGACGTCGCCTTCGACGGTGCCCATGCACACTTTGGCGAGCTTTGTGCCGACCTGGTCCTTCGGGAGGTCCGCCTCAAGTGCTTTGACGGCCGCGGACATCCCGTTCGCCGCGCTCAGCACGTGGGGGAGGAACAGCTTCCCCCTCTCGAACAGCACTCCGACCTCGCTCATCCCGGCGCCCATGGCCTCGATTATGTCCGTGGCCTCCATGCCGGCGGCTTTAGCGTCCGCGGCGGCCTTCTGTATGCCGGGGACCTTGTACGCTACCATCGCCGCTGCGATGGCTTTTCTCTCGTTTTCAAAACTTGTCATTATTATTGTCTCCTTGATTTTTAATGTGGCCGGGCTGCGCCCGGCCTTGTTTTCAGCCTTTCACCTTTGCGACCATCTTATTGACGCAATCGGTGGCGTTCTCCGAGTAGACGTCGGCACCGATCTCCTCGCACCACTGCTGTGTCGTCGGCGCACCGCCGATGTTGGTGATGACCTTGTCCCTGACGCCTTCCTCCTTGAGGAGCTCCTCGAAGGTCTTCTGGTTGACCATGGTGGACGTCATGAGCGCGGACGTACCGACGGCCTTCGGCTTGTCGTTCTTGACGGCCGCGACGATGTCCTTGACGGGGATGTCCCTGCCCATGTTGACGACGTTGAAACCGGCGACCTTCAGCATGATGGCCACGATGTCCTTGCCTATCGAGTGGATGTCCCCCTCGATGGTGCATATGAGGAACTTGCCGAGCCCCTCGCCTGCGGACTTGCCGGCCTTCTCCAGCTCGGGGGTCAGAAGGTTGACCCCGACGTTCATGGCGTTCGCCGCCGACATGATGTGGGGCAGGAACAGCTTCTTCGCCTGGTACAGGTCTCCGACCTCCTGGATCCCCGCGGTGTATCCTTCCTGTATGAGGTTCACAAGGTCTGCCTTGGCGGCTATCGCTTCTTTCGCTACTTCCGCGGATGCTTTCTGGTCGTAGGCCATGACGGCCTTTTTCGCTCTCTCGTTCAGATCTTTCTGGTTCGTGTTTACTCCTCCTTGAAGTGTTCCCTGTCGGCTTTCTTGATTATCTCGTCTATCTTCTTGGTGGCCTTCTCGCTGAGAGGCTCGGGCCTGTGGTTCTCCAAGATGTAGAGCACTTTATCGTGCGCCGCTTCGGGAAGGTCCTTGGAACCGTCCTTCTCCCAGAGTCCGATCATGCGCCTGTCTATCAGAAGGGGGTGCGACGGGAGCCCTACGTTCATCATGGTCTCCGGCAGTCCCAGGAAGTCGTTTCCTGCACCTACGCTCTTTATCGTATCGACGGCCAGCGTCTGCTCGTTGACGTCGATTCCTTTCGCGGCGTACTTGTTCATTCCGATGATGTCGTTGTCTATGACCATCTGCTCGAGGGAGAGCGACATGCCCAGCTCCAGCATTCCTGCGCCGTAGACCGTGGAGGCCCCTGCCAGCGTGGGGATGAGATTGGTTATCGTCTTCTCATGCCCCGCCTGCTCGTCGGGGACCTTGGCGTCAGCCTAGGTGCCTGCTACGATCGAGGGCATGCGGTAGTACTTGGCAAGTTCCGCGACGCCGGCGCTGATAAGTGCCAGTTCCGGAGACCCTACAGGCGCGGAGTCGCAGAAGAAGTCAAAAGACGTGGTCGAGCTTCCGTAGATCGTGGGCACGCCGGGGTTGGCCAGCTGCGTGATTACGATAGCCGACAGAACTTCGGCGTTGTGCACGACCAGCGTGCCAGCGAGGTAGATGGGCGCGGAGGCCGCGCCCATCGCCATGCTGAGACACATCATCGGGAAACCATATTTTCCGCAGTTGATGGCCAGCTCGCAGGCGTGGTGGTCCAGCTGCAGCGGGCTGGTGGGGCATCCGCCGACGATGAAGAAGGGCTCTTTCTTCGCTCTCTTTTCATCTCCGTCGTAGCATGCGCACTCGATGTCGAAGTACTCCTGCAGGTATTCGGGGTCCGGGTCCAGAAGAATCGGTTTAGAGGAGTTTGCGACTATCGCCATCGTCTCGTAGAGCGTCCTTGCGCATTCCTTCCCCACCAGGTCCATCGCGGAGATGGGCAGTGTGAAGAAGTCTATGTTCTCGCAGGCGTCCGTCACCCTGGCGATCTTGGCAAGGTCCTCTAGGGTGCCGTCTCTCGTCCTGTACTCTCCGGGGGAGACGTACTCGGTGAGCTTGACGCCGACGCCGAAGGTCATGTTGTTGGTCTTGGACCCGTCGCTGACCATCTCCACATTGTGTTTCCCGTCACGGCTGTGTATCGTGAAGGATTCCGGCACCTTCTTTATGGCGGACTCCACGATATCAGCGGGAAATTTCACGACTCCGGTCTCGTCGTCGACCTTGCAGCCCGCCCCTTTCAATATCTCCCTTGCTTCGACATGGTTCACAACGATTCCTGTGTCCCACAGCAGGTCTATGGTCGCCGCATGGATCTTGTCCATGTCGGCCTTAGACAGTATTTCTGTTTTCGATCTCATTTAATTTCCTTCTCAGATCAATTCAAATTTTCTTGAAGAACGTCCTGGTCAGATAGACGCAGGCCACGCTCAGCACCAGTGCCAGGGCTACGAATATGTAGTTCCCTCCGGCAAGTGTGAAAAATTCCTCTTCCAGCATTTTCAGTCCTCCAGCATCGTCTCTATGGTCTGCAGGCCCCTCTCGGTCAGCTTGTACTTGGAAAGCACTTTGCCCTTGGAGAAGTGAGCTCCGTCGTCCTCCGCAGTGTCGACCGCGACAAGGAAACCGGCAACGGAGAGCTCCATGAGCCAGAAGCGGGCGTTCCACTTCCAGTAGTCCGAAGAAATCCGGTTCTTATCCATCAGCTTCGCGACGGCATCGTACTCCCACATCTCCCTGTCCTCCTTGAACAGCTTCAGTATCTCCGATTTGTACGGCAGGTCCATGTTCACACCTCCTCGCGCGTGGTGTCCGATATCGAGTCGCTCTCCCAGTACATTACGAACATTCCGGCGACCGCGACTATCGCGCCTACGAAGATCCAGTACGCCGGGACGACGCCGAAGAACACGAACAGCACTATGATCGCTATCGGCGAATACATGGCCGTGAGGCTCAGGGTCCTTCCCACTCCGATGAGGGGGTAGCACTTGTACATGGTGGCGTAGCACATTCCCAGGGTGAACGCGGCCATGACCATCCAGAACATGAAGCTGGAGCTGGTCAGGGCGGCGAAGAGGGCCTCGTAGAAGTTGCCGAATCCCGCTATGATAGCGACCACGGGGAACAGTATGGCCACCCATATCAGGGCCTCCCACGTGTACCTGACGGGCAGGCTCGAGTCGGCGTCGGTGGTGTCAAGGGCCCTTACGGCGTAACAGCCCTCGAGCCCCCATCCCACGGCGGACATTATTCCTCCGAGATATCCCAGCCAGACCCCGTCGGGAGCGGCGGGGTTGGTGATGTTGTTGATCATGTCCAGGGGGTTGAGGATGATGAATCCGCCAGCCAGGAGCAGCAGTATCCCCGCGACGGTCTTCTTGGAGAACCTCTCGCTGTACAGGAGCTTGGCTACGAGCGCACCGACGACCGCGCTCAGCAGTCCGATGGCGGACGCGAAGCCGGCTCCGATGTACCCTATGGCGATCGTCGATCCGAAAACGGCGCAGGGCCCTCCGAACAGGGCCGCCACGAGCAGCCATTTGCTGATCTTGAAGTGCACGAAGGTCTTGATCGACTCCACGAACTTGCCGGTCAGACCGGCCCAGAACAGGAGCAGGACCACCGCGAACACGACCGCCTGCATTCCCGCGATTATCACGCCGGACACAAGATATCTGCCTGTCCTTCGAACCATACGAAGTTGCTGAACGGGTCCACGCCCCAGAGGATCGTCAGCGGGACATAGCCCATCCCCCAGAGGACGGCGCACATTATGGCCCAGAAGAAACCCCACTTGATGCGGTTCTTTTTTTCCTTTGCAATGCTTTCTGCGTTTGCTACCATGATTATTCCTCTTATCTCTTCAACATGTTCCTGAAGTGCTCGCAGCTGTTGATCTTCAGCCCGAGCAGTCCTTCTATGTTAATTTTCAGAGGCGCTCCGAACGGTTTCCAGACGTTACGTCCCGAAGATCTGTCCAAGGGCGTCTCCCCCTTGCATGCACTTTTTACGATGCACGTGTGGATGAAACATCTGTTCTACGATATTTAATGTTATTGATAACTCAATATATAGGTTGATATGTCAAAGCTTACTCTATATTTTTGACGTACCGATTTGCTCATTATTTCGATATTTTAATATTAATGAGGATAAAAATAAGAAAAAATTGTACATTTGTGCTTATTATTGCGACATTGTGAATAATTATATTGACAACTCAACAGTTAAATACACATAGATATATCATATGATATCGCGCGGGTAACCGCACGATCGCGGGGAATAGTATTTTTTCCTCCCGGGCTTGACCCTAAAAACGCTGTCCTCGCGCAATATTTACATAAATATAATAACCCGTTAGCATTGGTGAATGGTATGAGCGGCGGACGCTGGACGAGTCCCTATTGGAGTTCTTTCCTTCCGATATTCTTCGACCGTGTTACGAAGATAATGAGGAAAAACGTCAACGAAGAGATAGCAGACACCGGGCTGACCAGCGCTCACACCATATACCTTATAGCGCTGAACCTGAAAGACGGACAGACAATGGTGGAGCTATCGAAGTTCCTAGATTACGACGTGGCCAACACAAGCAGGGTCATCAAGACCCTCATGCAGGAAGGGTACGTGTATAACGACCGCAAGACCCCTCAGAGCCGGAGATACAAGATCCACCTCACCGAAATGGGCAGGAATCTGGCCGAGCGCGTGATGGATTTCGAAGACTCGAAGATGGAAGAGTACTTCGGGAATGTTGAAACTGAAGACCTGCTTCACATGAGGGACACGCTGATCACTATCCTCAGGAGCATGGACCCGGAGCTGGACGACTATATCTCTTCTCCTTTCGACAACCCATACTATACGCTTCTTCAAACTAATCCTCCGGGAGACGGGGACAGGTTCTTCATTTCGGGCCGCGCGCCCAAAGAAAAAAAATAATCCAATCGGACAAATGTAAATAAACGACTGAAGATACCATACATGGGGAATATGGATGAAGGTGCTCAGCTCAGGTATCGTTGACGGCTGGTTCGAGGACAGATTCGGCTCGAGGGGCAGCGAGTTCATATATGACGTTGTGCCCAGCCGCTCCATTCCGTTCGAAATTATTAACCCGCCGGAGGGAACGGTATCTTTTGCATTCATCCTGATCGACTACGACACTGTTCCCGAACTCGGGTTCGCATGGATAAACTGGATGGGAGCCAACCTGAGGAGGACGAAGGTCGAGGAGAACGAGAGCCTCACGGCCACGGATTTCCTGCAGGGCTACAGCAGCTACAGCGGCCACGAAGGAGGGTTCACGGACGTGAGGTACGGGGGCATGTGGCCAACCGATGGGAGGCACACCTACACCCTCCAGATATTCGCCGTGAACAGGGTGCTCGACCTCAGGGACGGCTTCACATACAGCGAGCTCATCAGAGAAGTCCAGAGGGGCACGTTGGCCATCTCGAGCGTGTCAGGACTGTATTCCGCACACGAAAGGTAAAGGCGGGCGGCCTCCGGCCCCTTTCATCGCCTCCGCCGACGGCGTCTTAAAAAAATGGCGGACCCCCCGGGATTCGAACCCGGGTCATCGGCTTCGAAGGCCAACAGGATAATCCGCTACCCCAAGGGTCCGTAGGGCCGCTACCGTCGAAGCCTTATTTTTATTATCCGTTCCAAAGCCCTCCCGGGACAAGTCTTTATCCACGTTCCTTCATCACGCAACGATGACCAAGGTCGTATTGAATCACGGTGCCGGCGGGGAAGCGATGCAGGAGTTCCTGTCGAAACACATCATCTGTCATTTCCCCAAAGTGAAAACGGACGTCCCGCTGGATTCCATGGACGACTCCGCCGTTGTGGACGGCATCGTCTTCACCATCGACGGTCATACCGTCAAACCGCTCTTTTTCCCCGGAGGCGACCTGGGCAGGATCTCGGTGTCCGGCACCGTAAACGACATCGCGGTCATGGGAGGGACACCTCTCGCTCTGGGCTGCTCGACAATAATAGAGGAGGGCCTCGACACCGATATCGTCGACAGGGTCATGTCGAGCGCGGGAAGGACGTGCCAGGAATGCGGGGTCCCCATCGAGACCGGGGACACTAAGGTCGTCGAAGCGGGCGCTGTAGACCAGATGTTCATGGCCACCTCGGCGGTTGGAAGGAGGTCCGAGTACCTGGACGCCAACTTCGCCAAGGCTAAGGAGTACCGAACCGTGACGGGGAACTGGTGCACGGACTCGAACATCGCACCCGGCGATGCGATCATCGTCTCCGGATACGTCGGGGACCACGGGATCGCCCTGATGTCCTTCCGCGAAGGGTACGGTTTCGAAAGCGAGGTGCAGAGCGACGTGGCACCTCTGAACATGATGATCGAGAAGGCGCTGAAGGCCGGTGGCATAGTTACCATGAAGGATTCCACGCGCGGAGGTCTGGCGAACACTCTGAACGAGCTTGCCTCCAAGTCCGGCGTGGACATCGAGGTCGATTACCAGTCCATCCCCCTGAGGGACGGCGTCGTAAACGCATGCGACCTTCTGGGCATTGATCCGCTGAGCATAGGCAACGAGGGCAAGTGCGTGGTGTCCTGCGTCCCCGAGATGGCGGACGAGGTGCTGAAGGCCCTGCGGTCCACCCCGGAAGGGAGGGACGCCTCGCTGATAGGATATGCAGGCAAGGGCAACGGAAGAGTGATGCTGAGGACAGAGGTCGGCGGGAGACGCATACTGGAGCCCCCCATCGGCGACCCCGTACCCAGGATCTGCTAAGTAACCGCGGTTATTTGATATAGCCGTAATATATGCTTTGAGCGAGCAAATATGGTTACATTCTTACCTTTCCCAGGATACAGGCCCGCGATTTCGGCCGGAGATTCCATCGGAGACAGGATCAGTCCCCCTTACGACGTCATCGATCCGTCCTATCTTGTAAAGCTTCAGAGCAAAGCCCATAACATCACCCGGCTGACGCTCAACCCGGACCCGGACAGGAGATATCGCAGCTCCAGGCGCGAATTGGACGGATGGATGGCGGACGGTTCGCTTAAACAGGACGCGGAATCGTTCTACATATACGAGCAGACCTTCGAGGACGGGGGGGAAAAGATGACCCGCACGGGCATCGTCGGGATACTCAAGACCGAACCTTACGAGGACGGCAACGTGGTTCCCCACGAGGAGACCTTCTCCAAGGTGAAGGCCGACCGCCTCAACCTCCTTAGGGACATGGAGTCCCATCTGGAATCCATATTCGGCATTCACGATTCCTTCGGACCCGAGCTTAACAGGAAGATACGGGATAACGCCGCTCTCGTCTACAGATACGTGGACGACGACGGCGTGGAGCACAGGTACTCCCGTCTGAGCGACGAGAAGATCTGCAACGAGATAACATACGAACTGAGCGACCAGAAGATGCTGATCGCGGACGGCCACCACAGGTACGAAACGGCCCTGGCATATTCCCAGGAGAACCGGGGCTCGGAAAAGAAAGGCTACGTCCTCGCCACCCTCGTATCCTCATCGGACCCCGGCCTGTCCATCTGGCCGACGCACCGCCTCGTGAAGACGGAGAGCATCTCCGAGAAGAATGCGATCAGGAAGATGTCCGAATCCCTGGAGATGGAAGAGGTCTCCGCGGAGGAGATGGAGAAAGACCTGGGGAACTGGATGATGGGACTCAGGTTCCGTTCCGGAAAATGCTATCTTGCCCGTTATCCGGGAGAGGGACTTTGGGCCCTGGACACCTATGTGGCCCAGGAGAAGATACTGAAGGACGTCTATAAGTGGGACGAGGGGAAATCCCAGGTGGACTACGATGCGGAACTGACATCGGTGAACGAGAAGATGTCCGCCGGAGGCTACGATCTTGCCATCGTCCTCAACAGGCCGGACCTGGAGACCGTCTGGGACCTTTCGATGCAGGGCAAACGCATGCCCAAGAAGACCACATACTTCTTCCCGAAGATATGGTCCGGCTTCGTGATATACCGGATGGACTGAATCTTCGGTTCCGATGTCCGTTCAAGGAAAAGACTGCCATCGCCGCCGGCATCACGGTGGCGATGGCGAGCCCCGCCGGTATTAAACCGGTTGGCAATATCGCTACGTATATCAGGGGGCCCCTCCCGGGATGAGAAACAAATGGGACCTTTTCATCCGGAACTTGCCGTGCGTTTTCTTTTTGTTCCATCCTAGAGGGGTCGGCCCGTGCCCTCCGCCCCATGGGCGGGACTACACGCGCACGGCTCTGGCACCCAAGCATACGAACACCGCACCGATGACGACAAAGAGCACAAAAACGAGGATATCCGTCGGCCCCGGTTCCATGACGGAGCATAACAGAGCGCGCTTAAAAGACCGCCCAATTAAAATTGAGCTCGCGCGTTCAAATATTGCTGAATATCA
>ENA-UOOH01000212-UOOH01000212.1-fermentation-metagenome-genome-assembly--contig:-NODE-212-length-70112-cov-5.931541_pt1 | contig 70112 bp, 46 predicted proteins | sample MGYA00245778_ERZ724025 | MGnify/ENA primary metagenome ERZ724025 (study PRJEB28704, sample SAMN03018313) | fermentation metagenome | biome: anthropogenic terrestrial biome; feature: soil; material... | reverse complement strand
AGACCCTCTCATTCGGCATTACAGATGGCAATGCATCCGGTATTTTTGGCATACATGCTGCCACCGGAGTGCTCAGCATTCAAAACAATGAAGTTTTGCCCGGATTGAATCTGGATGAATTGGTACTCGGAATCACCGTAACCGATAATGGACAGCCTGTGCTTGATGCCAGCGCCCAGATTACCATACTGTTAACCGGTTTCAACAATCCTCCGGTTATTGAGGATCAGATTTTTGTCATTGATGAAAACATGCCCGAAGGCAGTTTGGCAGGTCAGTTGACCGCTACCGATCCCGATGCCGGACAAACCCTGAGTTTTACCATTATCAGCGGCAATACCGATGGTGCTTTTGCCCTTTCAGCCGATGGAGAGCTTACCGTGGCCAATGCTTTGGCGCTCGATTTCGAGCAAACGCCAACATTTGCACTTAATATCAGGGTCAGCGACAATGGCGTACCACAGCTTTCAGCTTTAGCCGTTGTGACTGTTAACCTGAACGATGTGAATGAAGCACCTGCGATTGCACCTGGCCAGCAGTTCGTAATTAACGAGCATGTACCGGCTACCACTTTGGTTGGAACGGTAACCGCGGAAGATCCCGATGCGGGTCAAAATATCAGTTTTGCCATTATAAGCGGGAATACCGAAAATACCTTCGCCATAGATGCGAATACAGGAGCCATCCATGTGGCCGGCTTTGTTTGTTTTGAACACTGCCCGGCATACAACCTGACTGTCTCTGTAACCGACAACGGCTCGCCTGCATTGACCGACCAACAGGTGATAGCCATCCTGTTGAATGATATCAATGAAGCACCCATTATTGAAGACCAGACTTTTTCAGTGAATGCAAGTAGTCCCAATGGCACCTATGTTGGAACTGTTGTAGCTGATGATCCGGACTTCAATCAGACCCTCTCATTCGGCATTACAGATGGCAATGCATCCGGTATTTTTGGCATACAAACTACCGGTGAAATTCATGTAAATGATATCAATGCATGGAGTAATATTACCTCAAATCAACTAATACTCCAGGTAACTGTTTGTGATGACGGCATTCCCTTGCTTTCTTCAGAAGCCGCAATCTATATTAATATTATCAGCGCTAACCATCCACCTCAGATAGCTGATCAATCCTTCCGGATTTTTGAGAATTCACCGCAGGGAAGTGTGGTTGGTCAGGTAATGGCATTCGATCCTGACCATAACCAGCAACTTAGTTATAATATAATTGCGGGCAATCCGGAGAATACTTTCTGCATTGACAACCAGGGGATAATCACCGTGTCTAATCCTGATTTGCTTGATTATGAAATGAATTCTACATTTATATTACAGATTCAGGTCACTGACAATGGAGAGCCGCAATTGTCGAATCAGGCCAGCATTTTTGTCATACTTCAGGATGTTAATGAGGCACCTGTTATGCATCCTCAATCTTTCACCATAGAAGAAAACCCGTTAAACGGTGCGTATGTTGGGAAAATAGAAGCTACTGATCCTGATTTAAACAGCACAATCAGGTTCCGGATTTTTGAAGGAAACATTGATGATGCTTTTGTTATTGATAAATATACAGGTGAATTATTTGTAGATAACAGTATTCCCCTGGATTATGAAACCAATCCTGTAATTGTTCTAAAGGTGGAAGCAAGAGATGAGCATCATTCTTTTACTCAGGCTGATATCACCATCATAATTACCGATGTGAATGAAGCTCCATGGTCACCTAATTTCAGTTTTTATGCCATGTCGGATGCCACCAATGGTTATACCGTTGGAACAGTAACCGGAACTGACCCTGATGAGAACCAGACCCTAACCTATGAACTTTGCTCTGAAAATGATGATAGGGCTTTTGCCATAGATCCTGTTACCGGGAAATTAACCATCCATAACATCTCAAGAATCCATGCATTGGGATTTCCTCAGTACACTTTGAAGGTTAAATTTTCAGATAACGGGAATCCATCCCTATATTACATTTGCCTGGTAAAAGTTCAGTTTATTACACTTTTCGGTGAAATAACTACTGATAAAATTCAGGAAATACACAATATCAGATTTAAAGTTTTTCCGAACCCCTCCACCGACGGCAGGTTTAATATTAAATTTGAGCAGGAACAAGATGGTTCTACCGCAATGTTTCTCTTCGATTTAACCGGCCACCTTATATGGGAATCCAGCGGATGCAGTGGTTATGATTTCATTATTGATGCTGGAAGGTTGAGTAAAGGCAATTACTTATTAAAGATGACTAACGGATATCACAACTCAGAAGCAAAACTGGTGGTACAGTAGAATCTATGAGGATATCTGATTTAAGGCTGACACGGGGGTCAGCCTTTTTTTATTTTTACCAGTCTGAGAAAAAAGTTAAAAAAAGGGTGGAAGGCTTAATTTCTGGCAATATAATGCTGGAAAGCCTTATGAATTCCCTCTTCCAGTGACATTTTATATTTCCAACCCAGTTGAGTAAGTTTAGTTACATCAAGTAACTTCCGGAAAGTGCCATCAGGCTGGCTCGCATCGAAATATATGTCACCTTTAAAGCCCACTACTTTTTTAACCAGTTCAGCCAGCTCACGGATGGTAATATCACTGCCGGTACCAATATTTATATGCGTATTCCGGACAATATCCTTTTCATTATGCCCTGTTCTGTCTAACAGATTTTTAAAGCTGTAATTTTCCATTAAATAAACGCATGCATCAGCCATATCGTCACTCCACAAAAATTCACGAAACGGATTTCCACTTCCCCATAACTTGATACTAACCTTCAAATCCGGGCCTTGTTTCTCAGTTTCAATTCCATGACGCATAAGATATTTAAGCACCTCGTCCGGGTCTGAATCATGGCTGATTCCAGGTGTCTCATGTCGCAAAAGATCATCAATTACTTCATCTATCCTGCCCATTTCCAGGGCATGGCAAAGATAGATTTTACGTATAATCGCCGGCAATACATGGGAGTTTTCAAGGCTATAATTATCGTTATAACCGTAAAGATTGGTCGGCATTACACTGATAAAATCGGTGCCATACTGTAAATTATAGGATTCACACATACGCATACCGGCAATCTTTGCAATGGCATAAGGCTCGTTGGTATATTCAAGTTCTCCTGTAAGCAGGTATTCTTCTTTGATGGGTTGCGGGGCATTTTTAGGATACACACAACTGCTTCCAAGAAAAAGCAGTTTTTTCACTTTATTCACATAAGCCCGATGAATAACATTATTCTGTATCTGAAGATTTTCAAAGATAAATTGCGCCCGGTAAGTATTGTTGGCTTTTATACCGCCTACTTTGGCTGCTGCCAAAAAAACATATTCCGGACTTTCCTTTTCAAAAAAAGCAGAAACACCTTGTGTATCCATTAAATCCAGTTCATGGTGTGTGCGGGTAATCAGGTTGGTATATCCTTTTTCTCTAAGGTTTCGCAAAATAGCACTTCCCACCAAACCGCGATGCCCGGCAACATATATCCGGCTATTTATTTTCATGGCACATCTTTTAATTCTAAAATTTCAATTAATCACTCAAAATAGCTCAGGATATCATAGCCCCCTTCCTGGAGAAATTTCTCTTTTTTCATGAGTGCTATATCACCTTCCATCATGTCATCTACCAGTTCTTTCAAACTATATTCGGGTTTCCATCCCAGTTTTTCGCGTGCTTTAGACGCATCACCCTGAAGAAGTTCCACCTCGGTAGGTCTGAAATAACGGGCATCAACTGACAGCACCTCCTTACCCTGTGGAAGTTGATACTCCGGGTTATGACAAGCTACCACAAATGCCTTCTCTGCAACACCTTCGCCTTCAAAACGCAATTCAATACCCACGACATTGAAAGCCATCCGCACAAAATCGCGCACGGGGGTAGTAATTCCGGTAGCAATAACATAATCGTCCGGTTGGTCCTGCTGAAGTATTAAATACATGGCTTTCACAAAATCCTTTGCATGCCCCCAGTCACGGCGGGCTGATAAGTTGCCAAGATAGAATTTATCCTGTAAACCCAGCGCTATGCGGGATACCGCCCGGGTGATTTTACGTGTAACAAAGGTTTCTCCCCGTATGGGAGATTCATGATTAAAGAGTATGCCATTTGCGGCGTATATCCCATAGGCTTCTCTATAATTCACGGTGATCCAATAGGCATATAGTTTGGCTACTGCATAAGGACTTCGCGGATAAAACGGAGTTTTTTCCGTTTGAGGAACTGCCTGAACCAATCCATACAATTCACTCGTTGAGGCCTGATATACCCTGGTTTTCTTTTCAAGATTAAGCAACCTTACGGCTTCCAGAATACGCAGGGTTCCCACCCCATCAGCATTAGCCACATATTCCGGCGAATCGAAACTCACCATTACATGCGACATGGCAGCAAGGTTGTATATTTCATCAGGTTGAACTTCCTGTACAATACGAATAATATTGGAAGAGTCTGTCATATCTCCATAATGCAGAATAAAGTTCCGGTTCTCAATATGGGGATCCTGATACAGGTGATCAATACGGTTAGTATTAAAAAGAGAACTCCGGCGCTTAAGACCATGAACAATGTATCCTTTACGCAACAGGAAGTCTGCCAGATAGGCTCCATCCTGTCCGGTAATTCCGGTAATCAATGCTACTTTTTGTGACATATGGGCTATGGTTAGAGTAAATTACAAATCTACAAAAAATTGTTTATGCCGATAGAAATCTTAGCAGAATTCACCGCTATCACCAGCTAATCTGAAAAACAATACTTATAACTTTAACAATTTATCAATAAATTATTAAACTCTACCGGGTAATGGCTGCTCTGGTTTCAGTAATAAATCACTTCAACGTCGGGTCGAAGTTCTTTAAATTTATCTACCCTTCGTGAAGATACCCTGGTATTGTAAATCCTGAGCACTTTCAATTTGTCGAGGTCTTCGAGCGGCTTTAAATTATTTATCCGGGTATTGAAACAGGACAAAGTGACCAAAGAATAGGAATCCCCTAAAGCATTTAACTTGCTCACATCTGTACCTGAAATATTTATATCCTCAACTATGGGCAGTAGACCCAAAGGGTCAATATTATTTAAAGGTGTATTTGAGCAGTTAATTACTTTAAGCCGCTGCTGACCTGAAATACCACTAAGATCTGTGACCGGTGTATTGGAACAATTAAACTCTACAAGCCTGTGAATGGCCATTAGCGGACTGATATCATTTACCGGAAGTCCGGAAATATTCAGCACTTCAAGTTGTTGCAGGATGCGCAGCGGATATAAATTAATTATATCCCGGTTTTGACTAAGATCTAGTGACCGGATGGATGCAATCCGGTGCAGGCGTTCGCGATCTGGTGTACCCGTTCCCGGTTCCAGTTTATCAAAAACGTCTCTCCAGGTGTTATTGAGTTGTTGCCACCAGGTCTGCAATTCAGGTGTGCGATATATGATGAGTGCTTCCGGAATCTGATCCCACAAAACATCTATAGATTCAGGCATTTTACGAACCCCATCCGCATAAATCTTTTGTAATCTCTGATTAAGTGCCAAAACTTCCGGATTTATGGCCGGGATGCTGTCCATTTTAAGTATACGTAAGTTTTGCAGTGCAGTTATTGGTTCAAGATCAGCTACTCCGGTAAATGAAATATCCAACTCGGTGAGACTGGTAAGGGTGATAATTGGAGTAATATTGGCAATGATGGTTGAGCCTAAATCAAGCTGACGGAGATTAATAAGATCTGCCAATGCACTCACATCGGTAATTCCTGTTCCCGAGACATCCAGTTGTTCAAGGGTGACTAATTTACGTAAGGGTTCTACAGAGCGCAATGACCGCTCGTTTGAAACATTCAGCTTTTTAAGATAAGTAATTTCATGCAGTTGCTCACGTTCCGGAGGATTGCTGATGATTACTTCCTTACTGAATACTGCTTTCCATTCGGGAGAAAGTAACTTCCACCACTCTTCCAACTCTACTGATTCATAGATTACCTTAACATCCGGGTTGGCCTGCATAAACTCCTGAGCTTCTGCACTGCCTACCAGGGTATGATCACAATAGATGGTGCGCAATTCAGGCAATCCACTCAAAGGATCAAGATCCGCCACCAGGGTAGAATCAAGATAAACAAATTGAAGGGCTTTCATTGCGCTCATGGCATCAATGTTTGACACGGAAGTCCGTTCAAGACTAATGCGTTTTAGGGCAACCAAGGTCCTAAATGCCTCCATATCCATTATGCCTGATCCTGAAAGGTCGAGTAATTCCAAAGACGTTAGACCGGATAATGGTTCAAAACTCCCAACGGGCACGTGCACAGCTCGTAGCTCTTTTAAAGCATTAAGTTTTGCAAGTGGCGAAATATCAAAGATGTAAACAGATGAAATATCCAAATAAGCCAGTTTTACGAAATTTTCCAGGGTATTAAGCGAATTAACCGGTGTATTTGAAAGGTTTAAGTTTTGAATTGAAATACAATATTGCAATGGTTCAATTGAACTAATTCGTGTTTTAGAAATATCGAGATGTTCAAGGCGGGTGAGGTTACGGATGGGTTGCAAATCCGTAATGGCAGTTGCTGAAATGTCGAGATATTTCAGGGCCGTTAATGCAGACAATGGGTCCAATGTTGCGATATGTGGATTATCGGCAAGTGAAATGCTTTCGGTACGCCAGATTTTTCGGACATCGCCCAGGATGCGCGAAGCACTCATCGCAATACTGTCGTGGGCAATACTATCATTATAAACTTCTCTTTTTACAAGAACAAAATCCTTACCAATTTTAATTATGTCTTTAAGTTTTAGGTCAGGAGCCGCTTCGGTTTCTTTTGCAAAAAAAGTACGCCAATTATTGTTCAGGGCATTCCACCAGGCCATTAATTCCTGTTCTTCACTCGATTTAGTAGTGTATATACTTACAATTTTCAAATCGCGGGTTGCATCATCAAGGTTAAGCTCAATATACCGCACCTGATTATTGTTGACCTCTTTACCTTCAATATTTGTTCCTTTAAGATTGCGGCTGGCTTTCACCTGAAAATAGATCTCTCCCATTTCGTTAACTTCAGAAGTAATTTCCTCGATATTATATTTAAAAGTGACTTCCTTATAAAAGAAATCAATATCCTTAAGATAGGCCTGTACATTTTTGTTTGTCACCACATCACGTTTTTCAAGCAAATCATCTTCAATTTGCACTTCTGCATTCTTGAAAAACTTGAGATAGGATTGATTTATAATAATGTCCTTATCACGATAATCGCTCTTACTGTTGCCTAAAGTATTAAATGCGTATTCCATAAATCCGACAAGCTGTGTAGCCTGCTTTTCGAAGGATGCTTTTTCTTCTGGTGTCAGAGAACGGGATTTACTTTCGCCCTGCTGGGCCATGGCCAGGCCTGAAAAAACAAACAAAAGCATCAGTTGAATCATCAGATGCCGGACTGCAATAAAAATATTATTCATGATAAATGTATTTTAGTACCATTTCTTTTTGATCTTCTTTCAGTTGAAGCAAGGATGAGATAAGCCACCCGGAATTGGTTCCGGGTCGGTTGAAATTGGAAAGTTCGAAATACCATCCGGGAACCTGAAAAAAATGAAATTTAACATTCTTCACAGTAACATACTGAAGATCACCTTTTTTAAACTCATATAAAAACAGGGTGAGAAAGTCAGGGCGGTAAGACTTTTCGGTGTAAAGTTCCACATAGTTTTTATCTTTAAACACCCGGATCAGATTCATGAAATCGAGTTCATGGCTTAAAGGATGTAAGAAATGACTGCCGGTAACTGTATCGTTGGAAAACATTTCGTGATAAGCTTTGAAATACACATTGGTAAACACCCATTTGTATCCTCCGGTTTCCGGTTCAAGTTTAAGAAAAAGAGTAAGGTCTTTTTCCTGCCCCTTATATTTAAAACGTGTTGCCACTTCAGCGAACCATTGCCCCTGGTGAAAATCAAGGATAACAGGCTGCTTTGAATTCAACACATCTGTTATGAAAGCCTTACGCATGGGGTCAGTAATGGATGAATTGTTATAATCAAACAATACATTCAGATATTTTCGTCTGAGTTCAGCATTTCTATATTGTAGATCATCCTTATAATAACGATTGCCACGCGTATCTTCTTCACCGTTAAACCGTCTGAAAAACTGGTTTACCTGTTTGGTCTGGGCATACAATATACTTTCGTCGCCCAGCAAAGAATTAAATGATTGTGATAGGGTTATTACCGGCAGCAACACAATAAACGAAAGGCTCAGCAAAAGGTTCTTCATACTGGATTTGGTTAACATTAATAAACCGGCTCAGTCGCAACTTTATTGTGTTGGGACCTGAAGCCGGTTTTATAATAGTAGGCCGATAATTAGCCTGGTTTGGTTTCGGTTACACGAATGTCTCCAAGTAACACATCCCAAAATCCGATAATTCGTCCGGAAATCTGGGTGGTTTTGCGTTCTACATATACCGTAACGTCCTTTTTGGTAACATCCACATACCTGAGCCCTTCCTCCGTAGTACCCTCGAAACGCTGATAGATGGTTATTACCCCAACATAGCGTCCATCAGGCTGGCGTTCCAGGTCGCTGATGTATTGTATGTTGTACCATGAAATATTTACTTTGTCATAATTCAGAGCCATCAACCGCTCCAGATATTCACGTACGCCATAGTAGTTTACTTCTTCACGGTTGAGTGATGATACTCCCATAAGCGCACCATCGGCAAAGAGTTCGAGAGTGCGTTCAATTACCCGGTTGGCTTCTGACCAGGGCGTATCTTTGTTACCAATAATGCTGATATATTTACTCAGGTCCCGCACTTTCTCCAATGCAAGGGAGTCAATGGCCTGCTTCCGGGACGGGCTGATATCGTCCTGAGCCATAATATTGCCTGACGCCAGAAATAGCAGTGCTGCAATGATGCTTATTGTCTTTCTCATACTTCTTTACTTTTTAATGAGTTCAATCTCTTTTATTTTACCATTCGAATCGTAAACCACATTCAACACTTTGTTGAGTGATTTTTTCTGATCTTTAATGAATTCAAGGTATTTACGAATGGTGGTTGGCCGATCGTAATCCTTAATATCACCTTCACTGCTGATTAGAATGAGGACAGGCACGTCATCACTTCGGAAGTCAGCGAGTGCTTCCCTGATCTTCTGATTGGCAGTAGCTACATCGCCGGCATTGGCAACAGCATCCATTTTCATGTTAAGTTCGCGATACTGACCGCCTTCACGCAGTTCTCTTTCACGCGCTTCGCGTTCTCGCTGTAGTCGTTCTTCTTCCTTTTTACGTTCCAGTGCGGCACGTTCAGCAGCGATTTTTTCTTCGGCCTGTGCTATCAGCGCCTTTACTTCTTCATCCTGCAGGTTCATCCGTTTGATGGAAGCAAGTTTAAATTCTTTTTCCTCGAGGGTCATCTTTCCATCATCACCAATAATGGCAATAAGATCGGCTTTGGCTTTGGCAGTTTTCTCGGCCAGTTCCATTGCGGCCTTCTTCTTTTGTGCTTTTTTGGAACTCTTGCACGAATTAAAACCCAGGGCCAATGTCATTGCCAGCAAAATTAACGGCAGTATCCTGAATTTTTGTGCAAGGCTGCTGGGCCCTGTTTTCATCCTGTTAATCATAATTTGAGTAAGTTTTGGTTAATAAACTGTCTTGTTAAACAAAAAGTATGCTGAAAATGATTGAAAACTCAAAAGATTTTTATTCTTTTCTTTTCATCCCATTCAAATTAATATGCAAATATAATGCATTTATTCAATGATTGATGGGATGTGCTCAACAGAATGGCTTAGAAACAGCAAAGAAATGACAAAGTGCCTGAAAACCGGGAAGGAGAAATGATTTCAGCTGAGACATTAACGATAAGTGAAAAACAAAAAATCAGGCATTAAAGCCTGATTTTCAATCACCTGTACCCGAGGCCGGACTTGAACCGGCACGGCCGCAATGGCCAAAGGATTTTAAGTCCTTCGTGTCTACCAATTCCACCACTCGGGCAAGAGTGTGGATAAAAAAACCCCGAAGTCTCGGGGTTTCGAGCGAAAGACGGGACTCGAACCCGCGACCCTGACCTTGGCAAGGTCATGCTCTACCAACTGAGCTACTTTCGCTTATTTGCTTTAGCGGCTGCAAATATACAATGCCTTTTTAATCTGTCCAAAAAATCTTACGTTTTTTTCAAAAGTTTTTTAATTTCATTCAGTTTAAGCAAGGCTTCAACCGGTGTAAGTGTGTTGATATCAGTATCCAGGATGTCATCCCGGATTTGTTCGAGTAAGGGATCGTTGAGCTGAATAAAGCTGAGCTGATACGGATCGGAGGTGCGTTTTCCGCCTGTTTTACGTCCGGGCTGTCTTTGCAACTGCCCTGATCCATGACTATTTTCGAGCACTTTGAGCAGTTCATGGGCACGATCAAGCACCATTGTCGGAATGCCGGCCATACGTGCCACGTGAATCCCAAAACTATGTTCACTGCCTCCCGGTTCAAGTTTGCGCATAAAAATCACCTTGTTACCAACTTCTTTCACTGAAATATGATAATTTTTGATGCGTGGCAAGGTTTGAGTCATTTCATTCAACTCATGATAATGGGTAGCAAAAAGCACTTTGGCTCTATACAATGGGTGCTCATGCAGATATTCTGTAATGGCCCAGGCAATGCTTATGCCGTCATAAGTACTTGTACCGCGGCCAATTTCATCGAGCAAAATCAGGCTGCGGTCTGAAATGTTATTCAGGATACTGGCCGTTTCGTTCATTTCAACCATAAATGTTGATTCCCCGGATGAAATATTGTCACTTGCCCCTACCCGGGTGAAAATTTTATCTACCAGACCTATGGAAGCCGCCTCAGCAGGCACAAAACTACCCGCCTGAGCCAGCAGTACTATCAGCGCGGTTTGGCGCAGCAATGCCGACTTCCCCGACATATTCGGACCCGTTATCATAATGATTTGTTGTTTCTGATCATCCAGAAATACATCATTGGCAATATATTCTTCGCCTACCGGCAAGTGTTTTTCAATAACCGGATGGCGGCCCTTTTTGATCTCAAGGGTAAAATCTTCGGTAATGACAGGCCTTCGGTAGTTATTGGTTTCAGCTACCCTTGCAAAAGACAGCAAACAGTCGAGACGGGCCACGGCCGCTGCATTGTTCTGAATGGGCTGGATATAATCAAATAAACTGCTAATCAAATTATTATACAGATTGGTTTCCAGTTCCAGCATTCTTTCCTGTGCATTCAGAATTTTTGATTCATACTCCTTCAATTCCGGGGTTACGTATCTTTCTGAATTTACCAGGGTCTGCTTACGTTCCCATTCCGGTGGTACCTTATCCTTATGGGTATTGGTTACTTCCAGATAATAACCAAATACATTATTGAAGGCTATTTTAAGGGACGGGATGCCGGTTCTTTCAGATTCGCGCTGTTGCATACGGGCCAGATATTCCTTACCGGAAATGGTCAGTTCACGAAATTCATCCAGTTCGGCAGAGATGCCGGAAGCCATCACATTGCCTTTGGAAACTGCCACCGGCGGGTCACTCTTTAATTCCCGTCCTATCTTCTCTGACATCAGGGTACAAAGATTAATCTGATCGGCCAGGTGGTTGAGCGAGCTCACCGGAGCTTTGGAACACAGTGTCTTTACCGGCTCCAGGGCATGCAGAGCACGTTTCAGTTGCAATACTTCCCGCGGGTTAATGCGTCCGACGGCTACCTTGGAAATTATACGTTCCATGTCGCCCATCGCTTTAAGCTGCAACCTGAGTTCTTCGCTTATTGCCGGTTCATTGAGCAGATATTCAACGGCATCGAGCCGATCGTTAACCGGCTTTTTTTCTTTCAGGGGTAATACCAGCCAGCGTCGCATCATGCGGGAACCCATGGGCGATACTGTTTGATCCATCACATGTAACAAGGTGGTAGCCTGTTCGTTTGGTGAATTCAGAATCTCAAGATTTCGCACAGTAAACTTATCAAGCCATACATAATGGTCTTCTTCAATGCGTGAAATGTGTGAGATATGCTGAACTTTATCGTGATGGGTTTCGGCAAGATAATGTAAAGATGCGCCGGCAGCGATGATCCCGGAATTCATATCCTCAATACCAAAGCCTTTGAGCGAAAGCGTATTGAAATGACGCAGAAGCAGATCTTCACCAAAAGTTCGGGTAAAGACCCAATCTTCAAAGGTGTTTATGTAAAACTTATCACCAAACAGCTCAAAAAATATTTTTTTCTTCGATTTTTGAATGATGACCTCACTGGGTTTGAAAGTTTGCAGCAGTTTATCAATATATTCTTCGTTGCCCTGTGCAATAAGAAATTCACCGGTTGAGATATCCAGAAAAGCTATACCATTGTTCTTAGGTTGCAGATGAATGCTGGCCAAAAAGTTATTCTGCTTGTTTTCAAGCACTTTATCGTTGTATGACACGCCAGGAGTTACCAACTCCGTTACACCCCGTTTTACAATTGTTTTTGCAAGTTTAGGGTCTTCCAACTGGTCACAAATAGCCACCCGGTGCCCTGCCCTAACGAGTTTTGGCAAGTAGGTATCCAGGGAATGATGCGGAAATCCGGCAAGCTCAACATAGGATGCGGCGCCATTGGCTCGACGTGTAAGCACAATGCCAAGTATAGAGGATGCAGTAATTGCATCACTGCCAAAAGTCTCATAAAAATCACCCACCCTGAAAAGGAGCAGGGCATCAGGATATTTGGCCTTAATGGCATTGTATTGTTTCATTAACGGCGTTTCAGCCGTTTGCTTCTTTTCACTTCCCAAATCTTTACTCTTTTATCAAAAACAAAAATAGGCACTTTAGCGCAAAGTGTAAGCTAAAAACTAAAAAACTAAAAGACTTCCTACTTTTGCAGCAATTAAACAACATTTAAAAATATGAAAAAGCTTCCAACCTCAGCCATTGAGCGTCTGTCTGCAGAGGATTTCAGACAAGCCCCTAAGATACCAGTAATGGTTATTCTGGATAATGTGCGCAGCCAGAGCAATATAGGCTCTGTTTTCCGCACATGTGATGCCTTTCGCATCGATACATTGTTTTTATGTGGTATTTCTGCTACACCTCCTTCCCGTGAAATCCACAAAACGGCGCTGGGAGCTACCGATTCTGTAAAATGGGAATATTATGAATCTACGCTGGACGCGGTTAAAACTTTAAAGAATAAGGGTTATTATATTATAGGTATTGAACAGGCTGATCAGGGGGACTTCATCCAGAACTTTATTCCGGAAGCAAATAAAAAATATGCCCTTATTCTGGGAAATGAGGTGCATGGTATTGATGACACTGTGATGCAGAATTGCGAACTATGCCTCGAAATTCCTCAAAGTGGGACAAAACATTCGCTAAATGTATCGGTGGCAGCTGGCATAGTCCTGTGGGAATTCTTTAAACAACTTTATATATAAATGAATGATAAATAAGAATGGATTAACCTATTATACATTAATCAATGATAAAAAGTTGAATTAACGTCAATCCAAAACCCACTTCGATTGTTATAGGTATAAATACGTTATTATTGTTAAGCCTTAATTAAACGGCAATTTCAAAGATTTTAAGGCAAAAACCCGGATTACTTTTCAACATTGCGGCACATTAATTGTTTTAACGGAGCCTAAACGCTCAAAAACATCAAAAAAAGTTCATTTTCATGGTTTTTTTTGATATTTAATATAAAGTTTTTTGAAAACGTCAAAAACTGCCCTATATTTGTCAAAACTTTGTTGAGCCCATGAATTGTGAAAGGGTAAAAAAGAAAAAGATAATCAAATCGAACCTCACTATGAAAAAATCAAATTACAAATCAATTCTAATGCTTCTCATTCTGGTGGCAGGTCTTACCCCTGCGCTGGTTTTTGGTCAAACTGACACCATTAAAAAAGAAGCCCGGTCATCATTTGACAAATACCTCTACCTTCAGGCAGGTGCTGGTATTTCGCAATATTATGGTGATATTAATAAAGAAGACAGATTTAATGAAACCGTTCAATTCTTTTACGGTTTCGGTTTGGGATTCCAGTTTACTCCGGTTATTGGCGTAAGAGGAGTATTCAACAATGGATGGCTCAACAGTACTTACGAAGACATTGACAGAAGAATGTCGTCCAGTCTATGGGATGGTCAATTGCATCTGACGGTAAGTCTTACAGACCTTATCCTTGGCTATAAACCAGAGCGTTTCCTCGGGTTCTATGGCTTTGCAGGAGGTGCACTGGCAAACTATTCTTCAGTGCTGTACCGCAACAGTAACGAAGAAATCCTTGACCGGAATGGCCCTTCTGCCGAAGCACCATTTAGCCAGGATCCAATTCGTAACTTTGTAATTCCTATGGGTTTCGGCTTCAATTTCCGCCTGGCCGAAAAATGGGATGCTAACCTGGAATATAATTTCCGTTATAACCTCGAGGACGATCTGGACCTGCTGGTATCAAATGATAACGACCACTATGCTACTGCTATGTTGGGCGTTACCTATAAATTTAAAGCCAGTGCCAATCTGAAATCCATGGCTAAAAATTACGAGTTGGTTAAATATGAAACCACACCCGACCCATTGGTTAAGAAAGGAGATACGGTTTGTGTGAATGTAAAGGTAGTTTTCCCGGAAAAGTATTTTGCCAAGAAAGCTGCCATGAATTTTCAGCCTGAAATAAAATATGCTGGTAACACCCGCAAACTAAAACCTGTTAATTTCCAGGGCGAAGATGTGAATGGAAATGGAATTGTCATCAATTATAAGAATGGCGGTACCTACACTTATGTTGATTGTTTGCCTTACGAGCCGGGAATGAATGTTTCTGATTTAGTGGTTTCACCTACATTGTATGAGCCCAAAGAACCGGTGGCATTAGATGCAACCCCCGAAACCATTCGCAGCAAATACGAAGTTATTGATCTTCCTGAACGCAAACTTGCAGATGGTGTGATCGTTACAGACACCCGCATTATGCATGATGAGACCTTAATCCTGGCAGAGCACGGGTATGAAAAAGAAACCATTATCAGCAAAGATGCTGTAATATATTTCGCAGTAAATCTGCATAACATCAACTGGAATCTTCCGTTGAACAGAAACAATGAGGTTAAGGCACAGCTCGATTCTTTGACAAGTTTCCTCAAAAGGGGTTACAGTCTGCGCGATATAGACATCAACGCATGGGCTTCACCTGAGGGTGAGGAAAGTTTCAACCAGGGCCTTTCAGAACGTCGTGCTCAAGCAGGCAAAAAGGAAATGCTCGCCTTGTTTAACAAAATCAATAAAGACAAGAAATCTCCGGTGAAATTTGAAAACCCTGAGCAGAATGTAAAATTCAATACCTATGCCAATGGTGAAGACTGGAACGGTTTCATGCAGGCTGTAGAGGCTTCGAACATCGATGACAAGCGCATTGTTATGAACGTGGTAAATTCACAATCTGATGTTTCAAAACGCGAACAGGAAATTCGTAACATGAGCCTGGTTTACAAGGAAATTGAAGATGAAATCCTGCCTCCGCTTCGTCGGGTTGAGATTAAGGTAAATTGTTTCGAACCTAAGAAAACCGATGAGCAAATTGCCAATTACGCTACCAGTGATCCGGCACAGCTTGACGATAAAGAGCTTCTTTATGCTGCCACGCTTACCGAAGACCCGGACACTAAACTGCGCATTTACCAAACTGCCACCACCCGATATCCAAACGACTGGAGAGGCTACAACAATGCTGCATATTATGAATTGCTCTCCAACAATCTTGGTGAAGCGGCTGTTCATTTGAATAAAGCTGACCAGATAGAACCAAACAACAAGGCTATTGTTAACAACCTTGGCGCACTTGCCTCTAAGAAGGGTGACTATAAGAATGCCGCCATTGAATACAACAAGGCTAAAAATCTGGGCGCAGATGTAAATTACAATATGGGCATTACCCTTCTGGCTGCTGGCAAATACGATCAGGCCATAACCATGATGGGAAGCAAGAAATGTAACAGCAACGTTGCTTTGGCTCAAATCATGACTGAAAGGTACGATGAAGCAAATGCTTCTCTCAAATGTGCTCCCGAATCAGCTCACAACTATTACCTGATGGCAGTTGCCCATTCGCGTAAAGGAAATGTAGATATGATGATGGAGAATCTGCAGAAAGCATTTGAACAGGATCCTACCCTGAAAGCCAGGGCTGCTGAGGACAGGGAATTTATTAAGTATTTTTCCAACCCGGAGTTTGTTAATCTGGTAAAATAAAGATTAAATCTGATAAAAAGGCCGGTGAAGTATCACCGGCCTTTTTTTTTGGAGCCACCCTATCTGCAACCTTCTTTTTAAATCAGCGCCAACTCAAAAACCACCACAGTTTTTACATTCCGGTCTTACACCTTTTATGCGGGGAAAATCACAATACGATTTCGGCATATATATTAATTTTTGGTAATGACCGGATAAATTAAAAGGGTTCATTGCTACCAATGACAATTTTCCGCAATGGTCTGATTTATAGGTGCTGACTCGCCCTCCCGCCTGAGTCAGGCAGGTACAGACCCGTGTTTTTATATCTCTATTTATTTGTCCTCTCCACCTTAGGACGCTTTTTCCCGGCAGGGATCCCTGAATGACAGACTACTATAGAGCCTGCTGAAATACTAACATGTTATTGGTTACCAGTTTGATGTAATACTATTTTTTATATTAAATGCAAGGCTTTTACCGACAACGTTCACATTCCATGCTTTTATATTACGGTGCTCTGCACCTTATTATCGTTCTGACTTATTCTTTCTATAAATATTACGGTGCTCTGTACCTAAAAAAAAGAGCCATAGAGTGGAGAATATTTGTAGAAAATCAATGTTTAGTGATTTCGGCAGGTGCAGAGCACCGAAATAAAAAGGTTGTGAGTTTTTCAGCAGGCCCTACTATATTGTTTTGGAGAATATGGATGATATCAAGCAGAGTTTCCCTCTACTCCCGTCCCACTTATCATTAAAAGCATGGCTATAATTCACCTCCTCCACTTAGGGTAAAGAGAAGATATGAAGTAATGACCATTACCCATGAAAAAGCGGCTTACTCAGTCTCTGATGAAATCATATATTATGTATCGGACGCTGAGGAAATTAAATCAAATGCTGAGGAAGATAAATCGGATGCTCAGGAAGTTTAATCTGATGCCCATGAAAGATTTGTTGTCAAATGAGTTTTATTGCATACGGGCCGCTCAATATACCCGCTTTACCATTACCTTGCGGAAAGGGCAGGGTGAGGTGCCAGCAGAAAAATATACGCATTATATTTCATGTCTTATCTGCCAGGGCAAGCGAGCCGGTGCAGTGGCATTGGGAGTAAGAAGATGCTCAGGATCATTCCAAACCCCGGAAGAGTTCAACATTGAATGATACCCAAAATGGAAAATAGTTGCTTGCAGGCAGATCTTTGAGTCTAGGCGAAAATGCATTTTGTAAAGATGTTCATAATTTCTTTTGTAAATATAGTTGAGCACCGGAAATAGCGGTTCAACCCACACAGCATGCCTCTCCCCCTTTTTCTGAATCCGCAAAACATAAAAAAAAACAAGTACAACAGGTTAATAAAACGCCAGTTTATTGATGTAGAATACATATATGTTTTTGCGGCTATCTATATAATTATTTTTGATGTTATGGTATCCATATATAACAAAATAGTCGCCATACCAGGGTGCTATATGACTGTTACTGTCTCTGGCAATTCTGTCTCGCGGGCTAAGGGTAGCAATATCAGCCGTGGATAATGGGTCAATAGTATTACTTTTATTGATTACTTTAGAAACTATTTTTCCTTCTGAGATGTATGAAAGTACTATTTCATCACCATCATTCCATGCCATGACTCTTTTACTGAGTGTTTGTGATAATACGCCCCTGATTTCCAAATCATTGTTCCAGCGTAATTTTCCCGTTTCGTCAAATCCGGCAATAAAAGTTGTAAGATATCTGAAGCCTTCAAAAACAGAATATGTAGAAGGATACGGACGTCCATAATAATCATAAACCATTGTGGTAACGGTACGATATTCGGGGTAATATACTTCAGCAATGAAACGAAACTCACCATTGTGTTCGGTGACTTCATGGGCCAGCAGATCAAAATCATAATTTGAGCTGCCTATCCGATCACGGTTACTCCGGATAGATCCCAGATCAACCCTTCGAAGATGCTTATAAAACTCATTGAATTGATTAAAATCATAAAAATGAGTAGCTACTTCCTGATTGTCTTTCAACAGTATGCTGAAGAATCCGGTAGAAGCAACTCCTATGGTTTCTGTACCCTGGTATTTCCGCACCTGGCTGCTGCGACCGTAAGATCCAATAATCAACTCAGTTCCGGCATCTACTCTTTTCGCAAAGGCAGTATTGATCATGTTATTGTTGTCGAACTTGCTGAGTTGAACTGTATTTAAAATTGAACCGGTCAGTGTTGATTTTACCAGATAGTAAGCCCTGTTCCTGGCAGAGCCTAAAGTGCGAAGTACCGTCAGAATGGTACCTGATTCATCAATAGTAATAGACTCTATGCTGACTTTACCACTGACTCCCGGATTTATGGTAGTAATTTTTCCGGAACCGAAGTGATATCCCAGAAGCAGGGATTCATCATTCTTAACATTTATTCCTGCCAGTGCAAAATTATTACCTGCTGCAAAATAAGCCATGCCCGACTTTTCGGGTATAGTATGACCCACCATGGTTTGCTTTGAGTTCTTCAGATCAGTGTCGACAATCCTTAAATTGTTTTCCTCAACACCTTTGCGCGACTGCATAAAACAAACCAAATGTCCATTGTTATACAGCGCTTCTTCAAGATAAAATCCTTTGGGTAATGCAAATGTCTTACGCCATATTTCTTTTAAATTTTTATCAAACAAGGCGGTAACCCAGAGCATCTGCTGATTCTGATCCATATCTGAACTCAGGAAAATAAGCATTAGCCCATACTCGTCGCAGGGGACAACTTTATATATTTCGGTATCGTCTTTAACAGGAATTTCAATTCTGGCCGGTTTTTGAGATTGAGCCAGAAGATCCGCCTGAAAGAGATTTATTAAAACAGCAATAAACAGAAAAACTTTAGACTTCATCAAGATTTTGAATTTTAGTGTAAATGTAACAGTTTTTATCCATTTTCATGCCGTAAATTCTTTTTAGTACGGTGATTGGATTTTTATTTTCTATTTTCCGAACCGGTATTATCTAAGAAAAAAGGGATAACCGAAGCTATCCCTTGTATACGTATATGAATCAAATTGAACGGTTTATTTTACTTCTTCAAAGTCAACGTCCGTTACTTCAGAATCATTTTGCGGAGGGTTACCGTCTCCGGTCTCCTGCTGTCCATCCTGTGGGCCGGTTTGTTCACCGCCTGATTGCTGGGTGGCTTTATACATTTCCTCGCTGGCTGCTGTCCAGGCAGAATTCAGTCTTTCGGTAGCTGCATCAATGCCGGCAAAGTTTTTATTCTTGTGCGCTTCCTTGAGTTCGGCAAGTGCAGTCTCAATCGGGCCTTTTTTATCGGTCGGCAATTTATCGCCATAATCCTTCAACTGCTTTTCAGTGCTGAATACCAGAGCATCTGCGTTATTGAGTTTATCTACTTCTTCTTTGGCCTTACGATCAGTTTCAGCGTTGGCGGCAGCTTCATCTTTCATGCGTTTGATTTCGTCCTCAGAAATTCCAGAAGAAGCCTCAATACGAATTTGCTGTGATTTGCCGGTTCCCTTATCTTTTGCAGATACATGCAGAATACCATTTGCATCAATATCGAAAGTAACTTCAATCTGAGGTACGCCACGCGGTGCTGGCGGTATGCCATCAAGATGGAAACGCCCGATACTCTTGTTATCACGAGCCATTGGACGCTCACCCTGCAGTACATGAATTTCAACCGAAGGCTGACTGTCGCTGGCAGTAGAGAATGTCTCCGACTTTTTGGTCGGGATGGTAGTGTTGGATTCAATCAGCCTGGTCATTACACCGCCAAGAGTTTCGATACCGAGAGAAAGTGGTGTAACATCAAGCAACAGCACATCTTTAACTTCACCGGTAAGAACGCCACCCTGAATAGCAGCTCCAATAGCAACTACCTCATCGGGATTAACCCCTTTTGAGGGGGCTTTTCCGAAGAAATCCTCAACCACCTTCTGTATGGCAGGAATACGCGTAGATCCACCTACCAGAATTACTTCGTTGATATCGGAAGTAGAAAGGCCGGCGTCTTTAAGTGCTTTCTTACAAGGCTCAATGGTTGCCCGGATAAGGTCATCATTGAGTTGTTCGAATTTGGATCGCGTTAGCGTACGCACCAGGTGTTTGGGAATACCATCTACCGGCATAATATAAGGCAGGTTTATTTCCGTAGAGGTAGAGCTTGAAAGCTCAATTTTAGCTTTTTCAGCGGCTTCTTTCAGCCGTTGCATAGCCATTGGATCACGTCTGAGGTCGATGCCTTCATCTTTCTTGAATTCTTCAGCCAGCCAGTCGATGATGTGATGATCAAAATCATCTCCGCCCAGATGGGTATCACCATTGGTTGATTTTACTTCGAAGACGCCATCACCCAGTTCGAGGATAGAAATGTCAAAAGTACCACCGCCCAAATCGAAGACGGCTACCTTAATGTCCTTGTTTTTTTTATCCAGGCCATAAGCCAAAGCAGCAGCAGTAGGCTCATTGATGATTCTCTTTACAACAAGTCCGGCAATTTCACCGGCTTCTTTAGTGGCCTGACGCTGGGAGTCGCTGAAATAAGCCGGCACGGTAATCACAGCCTCATTAATGGTTTGTCCAAGGTAGTCCTCAGCAGTTTTCTTCATTTTCTGAAGTATCATTGCTGAAATTTCCTGTGGTGTATAAGTGCGGTCATCTATCTGAACGCGGGGAGTATTGTTGTCACCTTTTTTTACTTTAAAAGGCACCCGGTTGATTTCCTTTGATACCCTATCGTAGGTCTCACCCATAAATCGTTTTATAGAAAAAATGGTACGTTCGGGATTGGTAATTGCCTGCCGTTTTGCAGGGTCACCAACCTTACGTTCACCACTATCGGTAAAAGCTACTACCGAGGGTGTGGTTCTGCGCCCTTCGCTGTTCGGTATAACTACAGGCTCATTGCCTTCCATTACTGACACACACGAGTTGGTGGTTCCAAGGTCAATTCCTATAATTTTTGCCATAATATTTTTTTTATTGTCGTGAATAATTAGGTTTCCACTCAATAGTCAATCATTATGCCAATTTATGGAACATATGGATTAAAAAAACATACTATAAGCCGCTCTAACACACATAGCACTGTATATTAGGCATTTAGACCATTATAACTGATCAATAACCAGCTCTCACAGGATTTTTTAAGGGCGAATGCAAACTGACAGTTCGTCAGTATGACCGGACAGCAGGCTAATTTCCCGGCTTTTTAATAAATTTCAATGGTCCGGCCATCAGTCTTTGTTCGGTAGGAACGCCGATTGTCATTACCTTACCGGGACGGTTAAAATCGCGGGTATTTACTGAAAATCTACTCGAAAACAAACCGATCCCATTGTTGATGTTGGTATATTCAGGTTTATCCTGTACTATACCCGATGAAGGTTCATTCACCTCCATATACGTATTCAACTCATCGCCTGATATATCAAAAATAACTTCAGCCCGGTTCACTAAACGGGCCAATACCTGGTCTTCGGAAATGGCACTGCCGGCTGAATAAGGAATTTTGGTATTGGCCATATTGAAAAAACCCTCAGGCTTGTATTGTAACTCCATGGACTGTCCCCCTGTTATCCCTCTGGATTTTTCGGTACCCAACGACCAGTCGACGTAACGCGAAAGGGTATCCGGGTTGCCTTTAAGCAGTTCATCAAACCAAAAACGCAGGGTCACATCATAACGTTTCCCGTTTTTGGCTGATCTCCATTCGATTTTTTGAGCATATTCCGAAGTAAAGTTTATAACGGGTTGTCCGGGACGGGGAGTTGAAAACGAAAAATCATAAATAAGTGCTGTCTCGGCTGTAACGACCTTACCCGTTTTTTTATTGGTAATCTGAAGCCGGTAGATTTTGGAACTATAATCAGGAGGCATTTCATAGTAAGCTGAATATACCTGTTGTTCAGGGTAATAAAAAATACCGGGGGCTTTGTTTGTAATGGTGGTGGTATCAAAATAAAATGTATTGGTCACCCCGGTTTCATTCACTTCATCAATCTTAACTTCCAAATCGTTATGGTATGACATGGAATCTTCTTCCTTTGCAAACACCAGCGCATTGCCTTTTCCTAAAAATGCCTTATTTATTTTAAGATGATGCACCGAATCATTCTGGCTAATCAAGCCATACACTACCGTGATGTCCTGATAATCGGCGGTAATGTCAAAATCAGTTTCACAGGCTGAAAAAAACAAAGGTAAGGTGAGGGTAAGAAGCAGAAAAAGGCGAAGTTTCATAAAGACAATCAGTTTGAGGTTGCAAAATTAGGCTTTTTGCATTAATCCCGAATGAAAATAATGGTTGAATGTTGGCAAAAGAAGTGTATGCGACAAAATCTTTCCTTTATTGTTTTCTTTTGTAGCTTTGCTGTTTGTATGGAAAACAAATTCTGCACCCTAAAAATCGCGATATGTCTGAGAATAAAATTTCCAGGTTTGGCAATGTAACTAAAGTTACTACCCATGTGCTTCAGGAGATGAAGCTGAATAATGAAAAGATTGCCATGCTTACAGCCTATGATTATTCCATGGGACGCCTGCTCGACAGCGCAGGCATTGACGTAATTCTGGTGGGTGATTCGGCTTCAAATGTAATGGCCGGTCACACTTCTACGCTTCCCATTACCCTGAATGAAATGATTTATCATGCATCATCGGTAGTGAGGGCTGTAAAACGTGCTTTAGTTATAGTAGATATGCCTTTTGGCACTTATCAGGGGAACTCAAAAGAAGCCCTGAATTCGGCCATTCGCATCATGAAAGAATCAGGTGCCGATGCCGTTAAGCTGGAAGGCGGACGCGAAATCCGCGAATCGGTGGAGCGGATATTATCGGCAGGCATTCCCATCATGGGTCATCTGGGACTAACACCACAATCCATTCATAAATTTGGAACTTATGTGGTTAGAGCAACTGAAGAAAATGAAGCCAGAAAGTTGGTTGAAGATGCTCATCTGCTGGAGGAAGCTGGTTGCTTTGGAATTGTGCTTGAGAAAATTCCTGCCAAACTGGCAACCCAGGTAGCCGGTGAAATTAAAATACCCATTATAGGGATAGGTGCCGGACCAGGAGTGGATGGTCAGGTATTGGTATTGCATGATATGCTTGGCATTACACAGGAGTTCTCACCACGATTTCTACGCCGTTACAATAATCTGAGTGAAGAAATAATGGGTTCTGTATCTTCATATATTAAAGATGTAAAAACTGTTGACTTCCCCAATAATAAAGAACAATATTAGAGAGACAAAACTTTTTCAATTATGGGATTTGTCTTCACAGGAAGAAAATTAAATTTATTGTGAGATGCCCAACACACTGCCAGAGATCCTGTATGAAGACAATCATATTCTGCTTGTAAATAAGCGTGCTGGTGACATTGTGCAGGGTGACAAAACGGGTGATATGCCCTTGCCTGATCTGCTGAAGAATTATCTTAAAGAAAAATACCAGAAACCCGGCCAGGTTTTTCTGGGAGTGGTTCATCGCCTCGACAGGCCGGTAAGTGGAGCTATAATATTTGCCCGCACCTCAAAAGCCCTCACCAGGCTAACCAAAATGGTGAAAGCCAGGGAAATACACAAAACGTACTGGGCACTGGTTAATCAGCTTCCCACTGCAAACGAACAAAAGCTGGTGCATTTTCTTCGGAAAAATGAAAAACAAAACAAATCCTATGTCGTAAAAAAGGAAAGCTCCGGCGCCAAAGAAGCCGTATTGGAATACAGATTAACAGCCTCATCCAGGACGATACATTTACTTGAGATCGACTTGTTTACCGGTCGTCATCATCAAATAAGAGCTCAGCTGGCGGCTATCGGCTGTCCCATAAGGGGAGACGTAAAATATGGAGAAAAACGGCCCAACGCTGATGGTTCCATCTGTCTGCATGCACGTAAGCTAAGTTTTTCGCATCCTGTAACCGGAGAAACACTGAACATTGAAGCAAAATTACCCGAAACTCCACCATGGCAGCATTTTCAACCTCTGTAACGCCCCCTGTATGAAAAAATATTTTGCCGGCTTATGGTTACTTCTCACGTTACAAATAAATCTTCAGGCTCAGTATTATGACATTGGGCAGGAAGCTGCTTCGGTAAAATGGTTAACGGTTGAAACCCCTGGTTTTGAATTTATCTTTCCTTCGACCTTTAGCTATCAGGCTAACTTAGCGATTAAACAATTTACGGCCAATGCACCACGCATCAATGCAGAATGGAAGTTAAATCCGCATAAAACCGCCATAGTTTTTCATCCCTTTAAGGCAACATCAAATGCCTATGCTGCCTGGGCGCCTCGTCGCATAGAAATACTTACCACCCCGCCACAAGACCTGTATGCGCAACCCTGGATGGAACAACTTGCCCTGCATGAATACCGCCACATGTTACAACTGGCCAGCCTCGATCAGAACACCCTTAAGGTACTTGGCTGGTTGTTTGGGCAACAGGCAGTGCCTGCAGCGGCTGGTGTATTTCTTCCAACATGGTTCATTGAAGGTGATGCGGTGATGGCTGAAACCGCTTACAGTAAATCGGGCAGAGGACGTGTACCGGATTTTGCGTTGCCTTTGCGCGCCCAGCTTATCGAAAAGAAAACTTATTCGTATGCAAAAGCCAGCCTCGGGTCTTATCGCGATTTTGTTCCCGATCACTATACCCTGGGCTATCATATTATTGCCGCGACCAATCTCTATTATGGCCTGAAGCCCTGGGAGGCCTCGCTGGAATCTGTTTCACGTCTTAATAGAATTCGCTCATTTAATTACGGTATAGAAAAAACAACGGGTTTAGACAAACACCAGCTTTACAGGCAGGCAATGAGTACCCTTAAGGATTTGTGGCAGCCGGTGTCAACGCAAAAAGAACATTTTATTGACACCAGACATCCGGTTAGAATTTATACCACGATAAGCAGTTTGAGCATGCTTAATGATTCAGTTTGTGCTTTTCTCAGAAGTTCATTCGACAAAATTCCAAAGTTTTATACCCTAAACCTGAAAACCAGAGAAACAAAGGAAATGTACACACCAGGCTATATCTCAGGAAACTGGACTGACGGCTCAGCCAACAAACTGGTTTGGGCTGAAAACCGCCCACATGAGCGCTGGCAGATGATGTCATACAATGATCTTGAAATCTATAACCACGAGGAGGGGGCCGCCCATCGGCTCGCATTGCGAAAGAAGATTTATTCACCAATAATCAGCGGGGATGGCCATAAAGTAGCCGCAATCGAATATACAGCTGAAGGAAATCCTGAACTATTAATCCTGAATAATGCGTCTGTCCGCAACATCCGGTTGCCCGATACGCTTCATGCAGCCATGCCTGCCTGGGGAATGAATGAAGATGAAATTTACTGGATTGCCACTTCATCAAATGGTAAGGCGATTGCGGTGACACATCTGGATACTGAAAAATCGACATTTATTACCAAATTCGAATTTCGCGAAATCAGCCGGTTAAAATGGCATAAGGGTTATCTCTATTATCTTGGGGATTGTGATGGAGTAATGCAATTGTGTCGCATTCATCCCGATGAAAAAATCGCAGAACGCCTCACTGCCTCCAGGTTTGGAGCAGGCAATTATGCTTTTTACAGCGACAGCATACTTTATACCTCTTACACCGCTGAGGGATACCAAATTGCCATTACTGCCGCTGAACCGCTGCAAGCCAACATAAACGCAGGGAATTGGCTTTTGGCAGAGGCACTTGCCGACTCATTGAAGATCCAGCATTCCCCTCAGGCATTAAAGATTACGGACTTTTCAATAAAACCGTATCGTAAAGGCAAACATCTTTTCAACATTCACAGTTGGGCCCCGCTGTATATTGATGTTGACACCGAAAAAATAAATCCTGGTATTTCGGTAATGAGCCAGAATATTTTGAGCACATTATTTATTACCGCAGGTTATGATTATGACCTTGCCGAGCTGGAAGGCCGCTACCGTGTGGAAGCTACCTGGAAAGGCTGGTATCCCGAGACCTCGTTACAGGCCGTTACCGGGAGGCGCTCTGCCAGTTACAGCGATCGTCAAAGTCGATCATGGGATTTGCAATGGTCTGAAACGCAAATAGACCTAAAATTCAGAATACCCTTTAACTTTTCGTCAGGCGCTTATAGCCGGGGGATAAGCCCGCGCGTTGAATTAAACCAGCTATATATAAATTTCCTGAGTGCAAAACCGGAAAACATTTTTGAAGGCAGTTTCACCACTTTTACCTATGGAATGTTTGCCTATGCTTATCAGCGAATGGCACACCGGGATCTGGCACCGCGCCTGGGAGCCAACCTGGGCTTAACTTTCCGCCATGCACCACTGGGCAGCGCTTCCCTCGGACATATTGGCGGTATAGAAACCCAGTTTTATCTTCCGGGAATAGGCAGAAACCATTCTGTATCCACTTATCTGGCTTTTCAAAAAAATAAACCAGGTGATTATATTTTTTCAAATGTAGTAGGAATTAGCCGGGGATATCATCACCTTCCGCCAACCAAAACGATGATCAGCGGAAGGCTGAATTATGCACTTCCCCTGATTTATCCCGACCTGGAAATCAGAGACTTAATATATCTTAAAAGAATAAGGGCCGGTGTTTTTGCAGACATTACTGCCCTGAAAGGCAACGGCGATGCTTACACTTACTATAACTCTTTAGGTGTGGATTTAATTTTTGATGGTCACATCTACAACCTGCCGCCACAAGTAAATGTTGGATTGCGGAGCATATACCGCACCAATGAAACGGATTTGTTGTTTCAGCTGTTATTTTCAATAAATTTATACGATTTTTGAAATACAAAACAAATTAGTGCTAATTTCGTGTCACAATAGAGGTAGCTCATGATTTTTCCACTTAGGTTATTATTCACCAGTTTAATTATTCTGATATCAGTTTACCTGATCCCGGGATTGTATACAGATAATTTGCTTACCGCATTGGGTACATCGGCGGTTATAGCCATGGTGATAACCCTGGTGAAGCCTTTTTTTTTAATCATCATTCATCAAAAAATCAGCCTTAAAATTTATGGTTTTACCATGCTGGTTGCCTGTGTTTTTACGGTGTATCTTGCCAGCATTATCTTCGAAGGCTTTGTAGTAAATCATTTTTTTGCGGCTTTTGGTCTCGGAGTTGTAGTAACAGGTTTGTCGGTAGTAATGACTTCGATGATCCCCTCAGAATAGACCAACTTCAATAAATACCTGTAGCTGACCAGACCAATGAATCCTTAAAGCAATTAATTCACTGCAAAAAATCAGAATATGAAAGTAAAAATTTTTCGGGGCCTTGCAGAAGCCGAACCCATCATCAGGGCATGCGAAGTTTGCCATATGGGCATGGTAGATACCGAAAATATGCCTTATACCTTGCCGATGAATTTCGGATTTGATGGAGATTCAATCTTTTTGCATTCAGGCCCTGACGGAAAGAAAATTAATATCCTGAAGCATAAACCTGAGGTTTGCCTAAACTTTAGCACTGATTATAAGATGTATCATCAGTCAGAAGATGTAGCGTGCAGTTATGGCATGCGCTACCGCAGTGTGCTGATTTTCGGGAAAGTGGAATTTGTGCAAGATGAAACTGAAAAACGGCGTATTCTTAATATCATTATGAAGCAGTATTCGGGACGGGATGATTATAAATACAACGATCCTGCAATAAGGAATGTGAAAGTTATGCAAGTAAAAATTGAACGGCTTGAGGGTCGTACTTTTGGCTATTGAACTACTTTTCTGCGCTCAGTCGTTTGCAGGAAAAACATAGTTCCAGTATATACAAGAAATCCTGATAAACCCCCAACCAATGCACCTCCAAGGATATCTCCGGGATAGTGCACGCCAAGATAAATTCTGCTATATGACACCAGTAAGGCCCAAAACAACATTAATGGGAGCAGCCATTTAAAGGGTCGCCGAAGTATCAGGCCGGTAAACACCGCTAAGCCAAAGGTATTGGCTGCATGCGATGATATAAAGCCATATTTACCGCCACACTGTCCATAAAGGGTGCGAACCATGCCTTCTAACTCAGGCTCATGGCAGGGTCGGAACCGCATAAAAACATCTTTAAACAATCTAACGGAAATCTGGTCGGTAAGCACAATCAGCAACACCACGCCCAGAAGAACCATCCAGGTGTAACCTTTAAATTCGCGAACAATAAGGAAGAGCAAAATGGCATAAGCTGGAGTCCATATCCATTTATCGCTGAACCAGTACATTATAAAATCTAAAAATGGAGAATGCGCCCCGTTTATGAGTAAAAACAACTCCTGATCTAAAGTGATAAGTGTAGCCATTTTCGCCGGGGATTAGGTGTGCAGGGCCGCCCAAAGTTCATCCTTAAGTTTATCAATGCCCATTCCTGTATGGGATGAAATAAAAATCACCGGCAATTCGGGCAATCTACGCTTTTTTAATCTTTTCATGGCTTCCTCATCCAGAAGATCACATTTTGAAACAGCGAGCACCCGTTTTTTATCCAGGAGTTCAGGATTGTATTTTTTGAGTTCTTTTAAGAGCGTTTTATATTCGGTAATAACACTTTTAGAGGTACAGGGCACCATGAACAAAAGGGCTGAATTGCGTTCAATATGCCGGAGAAACCTTAATCCCAGGCCTTTACCTTCTGCAGCTCCCTCAATAATACCGGGGATATCGGCCATAACAAAGGAGAGATCATCGCGATAAGCCACTATTCCCAAATTAGGCCGGAGGGTAGTAAACGGATAATCTGCTATTTCGGGTTTAGCTGCTGATACAACCGATAACAAGGTTGACTTACCGGCATTGGGTTGGCCTACCAGTCCGATATCGGCAAGTATCTTTAATTCAAGTACTTTCCATGCCTCTGAAGCAGGCTCGCCGGGTTGAGCAAAGCGCGGTGTTCTAAATGTTGCTGATTTAAAATGGTCGTTACCCAATCCTCCGCGGCCACCCGGAAGTATGATGGCTGTTTCTCCATCCCGGGTAATTTCAGCTTCCTGTTGGCCGGTTTCGGGGTCAATCACTACCGTACCCAATGGAACCTGAATGAAAACATCCCTGCCAAAAGCGCCGGATTTTTTGTTACTGCTTCCGCTTACCCCATCGCCGGCTTTAATGTGCTTGGTGTATTTCAGATGAAGCAAAGTCCAGAGCTGAGCGTTTCCCTGAATAATAATGTGCCCTCCCCTGCCGCCATCGCCACCGTCGGGACCACCTCTTGCATTAGCACGTGTACGCAGCAGATGAGCCGAGCCTGCTCCCCCTTTTCCGGAACGCAGGTGCAGTTTTACATAATCCACAAAATTTGAGGAAGGCATAAGTCAATTTTTTAAATTACAATTGTGCGATAGAATATGCGCCGCATAATAATCACCGTACCATGCGAATGGCCACTTCCACTTTTTCATTCAAACGCTCAAAGACCGTCTCTTCATCACCAACAGCATCCACAGAAGCAAATTTATTTTGCTTCTTGTAAAAGTCGGCAACAGCCAGGGTTTTTTCTTCATATTCCTCCAGACGATTGATGATAAGATCAGCACTCATATCATAGGGCCGTGCGCGGGAAGTTTTACTTCTGTTCGACAGCCGCTTAATAGATTCCAGCGTCGGATTATCGAGTTCAATGCAATAAGATACTGTAGAATCGAGCCGACGGAGCAGACCATCCAGGATATAAGCCTGCACTATGGTTCTGGGGAATCCTTTGAATACAAATCCCTTCATATTCTGGTGTAAACGTATCTCCTGTTCGATAAGTTGAATTACTATTTCATCCGACACCAGCTCTCCCTTTTCCATAAGGTTTTTAACCTTAATACCAATAGCTGAATTGTTTTTCACTTCACGCCGGAGCAATGAACCGGTAGAGATATAATAAAGGTTGTTTTTCTGAGCTATCAATCTCCCCTGCGTTCCTTTTCCCGAACCAGGAGCACCGGTAATTACCAGGTTAAACCATACGTTTTTAATCGTATTGTCGATAGAAGCCGACAAGCGTTTGAAGACCTCATCAACAGTGCCTACCCCCTTAATGGGAATATATTTTTCGCGGTCTTTGTAAAACTCGGCTACCGGTTTAGTTTTTTCATTGTATTCCTGTAACCTGAATTCAATAACTTCCGCCGTATCATCGCTGCGGCCTGAAACTTTTCCCCTCTCGAGCAAACGTTTGATGAGTTCTTCACGGGGAACCTCAAGGCTAAGCATACACGCCAGTGAAGTGTTGAGTTTGAGCAGCAGTCCCTCCAGGATGTATGCCTGAACCAGGGTGCGCGGAAATCCATCAAAAAGGATTCCGTTTTTATCATTGCTGCCGGTGATGCGCTTTTCAATAAGTTCTACAATGAGTTCATCAGGCACCAATTGACCCCGGTCGATCAAATCCCTGGCTTTCAACCCCAGTTCAGTTTGTGCGGCTATCTCATTACGCAGCAGGTCACCGGTTGAGATGTAAGCAAGTTGATATTTTTCAATCAAAAGGGCTGATTGTGTACCCTTACCGGCGCCCGGAGGACCAAACAGTGCAATGTTAAGCATAGGCTATCTATAAAGTTACAATTTCCGCTATTCCAAAAGTTCCTCACTCTACAAGCTTGTAAATATCGGGCAGATTCCGGGCATATCCATCGTAATCCAGGCCATAACCCAGAATAAAATGGTTTTCGATTTCCATGCCAATATAATCAATCTTATAGTTTGAACGAAAAGCTTCAGGTTTATGAAAGAGGGTAGCTATCTTTACTTCACCCACTTCCTGTTGATGAAGAATATCAAGCATTCGCCTTACTGTGAGTCCGGTGTCAATAATGTCTTCAACAATAATGACCGAACGGTCTTTGATTACTTCATTCAGGCCAATCAGTTCATTAACGAGCTGGGTGCTTTTGGTACCTGAATACGAAGATAATTTCACAAAAGAAAGGTTGTTTTCTACCTTTACTTTTTTCAACAGATCGGAGGCAAACATAAAGGCTCCGTTCAGTACAATAAGAAAAAGAGGCACCTTACCAATCATATCGTTATTAATCTGATTTGCAATGCGTTCCACTGCTTTATCAATGGCATCAGCAGGGATAAATACTTCAAAATCCCTGTCGCAAACGGTAACTCTTTTTTGCATCCTATTCTTTTTGAAGGGTCAAAATTACACATTTTAACGAGAAAGCAGTGTGTAAGTCTTGTTTAAAAACGGAATAATATTAATTTTGCGAAAAAACAACCGGTCATATGAACCCACGTGTAAGTATTATAATGGGAAGCACTTCCGATTTACCTGTAATGAAAGGAGCTGCAGAGGTGCTTGATTCTTTTGAGATTCCTTTTGAAATCAATGCTTTATCTGCACATCGCACCCCTGCCGAAGTGGAGGTTTTTGCCAAATCGGCTCACAGCAAAGGCATAAGAGTAATTATCGCCGGAGCCGGAATGGCTGCACATCTGGCCGGTGTAATTGCCTCCATGACTACGCTTCCGGTAATAGGTGTTCCCATAAAAGCTTCACTCGACGGACTGGATGCATTGCTGGCCATGGTACAGATGCCTCCCGGCATACCGGTAGCAACAGTCGCTATTGACGGAGCGCGCAATGCAGGCATATTGGCTGCTCAAATCCTGGCTACAGATGATGTAAACCTTCAGCTCAGATTGGTTGAATTTAAAGAAGAACTCAAAGAAAAAATAGTAAAAGCCAATCAGGATTTAAGTTCAGTAGAATACAAATTCAGGGTCAAATAAATATAGGATATTACATTTTCCTGATCAGCAGCAATCCGTCTCTGATGGGAATCATTACCTGCTCTACCCTTTCATCTTTTTTAATGAAGCTATTAAAAGCTTTAATACCCCGGGTTTCCTTATCGTTGGACAATCCTGATTCAAATACCTTGCCGTACCACAACACATTGTCGGCAATGATAACACCTCCCGGCCTGAGTTTTTCGAGGATCAGTTCATAGTAAAGCAGGTAGTTTTCTTTGTCCGCATCGATAAACGCCAGGTCAAACGGGCCTTCGAGACTGGGAATTATGTCGGCTGCTGTGCCCTGATGCTGAACAATAGAATGAGAAAGCCCGGCTTTGCTGAAATAGCGGGCTGCGAAAGCTTCCACCTCCGGATTGTTGTCGATGGTATGCAATACTGCCCCGGGCTTTAGTACCTGAGCCATTGCTATGGCTGAATAACCGGTAAAAGTACCCACTTCGAGCACTTTTTCAGGCTGCAACATGTGGCACATCATTTTCAGAAACTGTCCCTGAAGATTGCCCGACAACATAGACGGGGTATTGAAAGCAAGATTTGTTTCACGCACCAGCGATGTGAGCAATGCATTTTCAGCAGTAGTATGATTCATTGCATACTGCTCATATTGAATATCGGTGGTTTTATATTGCTGTTTTTCCTGAAGTGGATTCATGGTCGGTTGTTTATCGTTTGTATATCAATCTGCTCATTTTATTCTGAGCAAACACCTTAGCGGCAACCCCCTGAATTTGAGCAGCCGTAATGGTTTCAATTTTAGATATAATCTCTTTGTGTGTATCTACCCGGTCGAATGCCAGCAGGTTCTTGCCCATACTCAGTACATCATTAAGGTTTGAATCGTAGGCAATGGCCAGTTGTCCGATAAACTGCTGCCGGGCAACATGAAGCTGCATGGAACCGAGCGGCTTTTGTACAAACTTTGTAAGCTCCTTCATCACAAGATCAATCGACTTGTCCAGTGTTTCATGATCGGTACCCAGATAAATCATAAACGACCCTGTTTCCTGGTAGGGTGCGTAAGCCGATTCAATATTGTATGATAAACCATTGCGCTCGCGCAGCAGCATGCTCAACCGTGAATTCATGGCAGGCCCTCCAAGAATATTGGAAAGCAGCGACAATACTGTACGATCTTCATGTTTATAGCCACATACCACACTACCCATGATACAATGTGACTGAAACACACGTTTCTTTTGTACAAATTCAAAATTTCCGGTTTCCATAAATGCCTCCCTAAAGGGTTGACCGGTATTGGAAGGAATGGTGCCAAAAATGCGTTCTACCTGCTTAACAAGCTGAGAAAACGATACATTCCCTACTGAACTGATCACCATTTGATTGGTGAGGTAATGATGCTGAATAAACTCAATTACTTTGTGTCTGGTGATGCGACGCACCGAAGCCGCTTTGCCAAGGACGGGTTTTTCCAGCGCATGCCCGGCAAACAAGCGCGATTCAAAATCTTCAAAAATCAATTCTGAGGGACTATCTTTATAGGCGTTAATTTCATCCAAAACTACTCTCTTCTCTTTTTCAAGCTCCTTTTCGGGAAAAGTGGAATTGAAGATGATGTCATTAAAAAGTTCTAATGCCCTGCCATAGTGTTCGCTTAGAAAAGAAGCGTGGATGCAGGTTTCCTCTTTGGTCGTATATGCGTTCAGATCAGCACCAATATTTTCGAGCCTGCCAAGTACCTGATGAACCTTACGTGTGGAAGTACCTTTGAAAATCACATGTTCAATAAAATGGGCTATCCCATCTTCACCGGCCTGCTCATCGCGGGTGCCGGCATTTATCATCAGCGCAAGATGAGACACCATATTGTCAACCCTGCGGTGAACCAGCCGTATGCCATTGGATAATGTAAAATAGAGGTATTCCATGCTTTAATGTAAAGCCTGCAAAAGTAATTAAAAACGCTCTGGTACAAACGAAGCCTTAGCGGGTCTCCAGTGGAAATTTTTTATTGTAAGAAATCCAGAATAAAGGCTGATGTCCTCTATAGGTACCCTCTTCGGTATAACTTTCTACCAAAGGACAAATGGCGAGTACCTCCTTAGTGATTTTTCCATTACCTTCATTCAGATACCATTGCTCCAGAAAACGAAGCCGGGTGATATCAGAGAGCTGCAATTCCCGTCTTATCACCGTATCGTACTCCTCATATGGCTCTTGTGGACGTTGCAGGGTGAGCAATTCGGTACGGGTGCCCTGAGCCTTTATCTGCTGTTCGTCCAGTTCCTTATTCGACATAACATCGTATACCTTTACTTTACCCGAACGTGCACTGTTTATGATGGCCTGCACCAGTTTTTCACGTTTTGGCCCTTCCAGGTTCTGAACCCACCATTCGAGATTCTGTTCCGGTGATTTGATGGTTACATCGTATTGAATACGTTCGGTGAGTTTGTCACCTTTTCCGCTTCCGCAGGAAAACATCAGGAATAACATAACTATTCCTGCCAATATTAAAATGTTCTTTTTCATATTCGTATCTGATTATTTATGAAATATTGTTCCCTTAAGCATTGATCGATATTCCTTCTGGAAATCCATAGTGCAAAAGTACCTAAAATCCTCCGGATTACGCATTATTTTTAAAGCTGTGTTCTTCGATTTAATTATTCAGAAGTACGGTAAATGAATAACTGCTTCACTACTTCAAAATAAGCTGTCACTATTTTGGTATGTGATTTTAAGGGCTACCTTTGCAGTAAATTAAACGCTTTTTTTTCGAAACTGGATCATGAAAACATCTGCATCCATTCATCAGCATCAGGCTGGGGTTCAAGCATCGGATCAAATCCGGTTTGCGGGGAAATACACTATTTCGTACCGCAATTTTGTGTTGTTCCTGCTCTTATTTTTCACCTTTATTGTATATGCAGGTGCACTGCGTAACCACATCCTTATTGGATGGGATGATGGTGAATACCTGACGAATCCGTTGATTAATGGGAAGGGTCCCCTTGATATGCCCGGAATATTTAGTAGCTTTCAATTGGGGATGTATCAACCTTTAGCAGTTCTGAGTTTTGCACTTAACCATAAAATTTCAGGAAGCATTGCCTGGCCATACATTCTTGTGAATATAGTTCTCCATTTAGTGAATACCTGGTTGGTGTTCAGGTTAAGCGAACGATGGATGAAAGGATGGATACCCGGCTTAATAACGGCCACTTTATTTGCATTGCATCCAATGCACGTGGAAGCTGTTGTCTGGATTTCAACCAGAAGCTCAGGATTGTTCTCACTGTTTTATTTATTGGGATTGCTGGCCTGGGACAAATACCTGAAGGGAATGCAAAAAAAACATTATTTGCTCGCCCTGTTGTTTGCGTTGCTCGCTTTGTTTTCAAAATCTATGGCAGCAACCTTTCCAATCATACTTTTGGTGATGGATTTTTTTCAAAAACGCCCTTTAAGCAAGAAACTTATACTTGAAAAACTGCCTTTTCTGGCATTTTCAATACTTTTCGGAATTGTTGCCATTAAAGCAGCCGGTTCATTTGGACACATTGCTGAGCTTGAGACTGATTACTCTTTAATACAACGCTTTTTTCTCATTTTATACGCGCTGGGATTTTATCTGATAAAATTTATTATCCCGCTGAACATATCTGCCATCTATGGTTATCCTGAATTGATTGACGGACATTTGCCTGCATACGTTTATTTAACAGCCATTGTACCTGTTTTAGCTACTGCCGGTATTTGGATCTCAGGACGACACCGGCGCGAATTTGCTTTTGCCGGCCTCTTTTTTCTCATCACAATTTCTATGGTCTTGCCGCTGTATTGGTCGCGCATTTTTATTACTGCCGACAGGTATACTTATCTGCCTTATATTGGACTGGGCATGATCGTGGCACGATGGCTCTCCCAGGTATGGAATTCAAGAGAAAAACCGGATAAATCCACACGGCGTTATCTGGTCGCATCTTCTCTTCTGGTAATTTTAACCCTGAGTGCTGCCACTGCCAGCCGCATCAGAATATGGAGAGACACTCCGCTGCTGCTGACGGATGTTATTGAAAAAAAACGTTCGGATGTGGATATGGCACACGGATATTTCTATCTGGCCAATTATTATGATGCCGCAGATAATCAGGAGGAAGCACTTAAATTCTACAATCTGGCCTTAAGCCGCCATTCCAATTATCCGCTGGCATTAAATAACCGTGGAATATTAAAGGGTAAGGCCGGCAACCTGATTAGTGCGATAAAAGATTTTGATAATGCCATAAGAATAAAGTCCGACTACGCTGAAGCCTGGTATAACCGGGGATTGGCAAACTATGAAACCGGGGCGGCAGAACAGGCCTGCAAAGACTGGCAGCAGGCGTTTGAGCTGGGATTTCATCCTGCCAGAGATGCCTTATGGCGCTATTGCCAGGGCAAGGATCAACCATAAATCCACCTGTGGAAAATTAAGCACAAAATTACCGATTGAAAATTTAAACGCTTTATTACAAACATAAAAAAACAACATTATGGAATCGCAAAAGATTCATGATTTCATTTCCAACATCGAGCTTTTTAAAGGGCTTGACGAAAGTGAACTGCAAACAGTAACCGCTGCTCTCGAGGAGGCAAATTTTAAAACAGGCGAATACCTGTTTACCGAAAATAGCCCCCGGGAAGCCATTTTCATTATATATGAAGGCGAAGTGGAGCTTTTTAAGCTCAACAATCTGGGTGCTGAAACAAAGCTCAGCTATTTTACTCATGCCGACTTTTTGGGTGAAGGCTCGCTCTCAGCAGGATCACAGCACAGTACCAGTGCGAGGGTTAAGGCCGATACCTTTGGATTTATACTGTGGAGACAATTTTTTGAAGATAATGGTGCTATTGCACTCAAAATATTCTCCAATGTATCCAGGGTAATATCCAGGAGAATGCGTCAGGCAAATGCCCGTTTGATTGGTTCAGCAGCTCAGTATGAATCGAGCCGTACCCGGACAGAGCATGACCTTTTGGGTTATCGCGAGGTTCCCTATGAATATTATTATGGCATTCAGACCTTGCGCGCCCTCGAAAACTTCAGCATCAGCGGAGTGCAGTTGAACTTCCACCCGGTAATAGGTGAATCGCTGGCCATGGTTAAACTTGCAGCAGCAAAGGCAAATCATGAACTTGGCCTTCTGAGTGAAGAAATGACCAATGCCATTGTAGAAGCTTGCAAGGAGGTGATCAATGGCAAACATGCCTTCCATTTTGTTGTTGACATGATACAGGGTGGAGCCGGTACGTCAACAAATATGAATGCCAACGAAGTAATTGCCAACCGTGCCCTCGAAATTCTGGGTCATGAGCGGGGAGAATACAAGTATTGTCATCCGAACAACCACATAAATCTTTCTCAGTCAACCAACGACGCTTATCCCACCGCCATTAAAATTGCTTTGATTCTTAGCAACAGCAAACTCATTGATGTACTTCGTGAACTTATCGATTCATTCAAAATCAAAGCTCAGGAATTTGCCCATGTTATTAAAATGGGACGTACCCAGTTGCAGGATGCCGTTCCCATGACTTTGGGCCAGGAATTTGAAGCTTACAGCGTATTGCTTGAAGAGGAAATTGCACGCCTGAAACAAAATGCCCAACTTTTTCTGGAGGTAAACATGGGAGGAACTGCTATTGGTACCGGTATAAACGCAGATCCGCGCTATAGCGGAATAGTAATTAAACATCTGCGTGAAGTTACCGGTATGCCTATGGTTATGGCTACTAATCTGGTGGAAGCTACCCAGGATACCGGCGCCTTTATTATGTATTCGTCTGCGGTAAAGCGTCTGGCCGTAAAACTCTCGAAGATTTCAAACGACCTGCGCTTACTCTCTTCAGGACCCCGGGCCGGCCTGAATGAAATTAATCTTCCTGCTATGCAGCCGGGCAGTACGATTATGCCAGGCAAAGTTAATCCGGTTATTCCGGAAGTAGTTAACCAGATCGCCTTCAAAGTTATCGGCAATGATCTAACGGTTACTCTTGCTGCTGAAGCAGGTCAACTGGAGCTGAATGTGATGGAACCCATCATCGTTCACAGTTTGTTTGAATCCATTGAAATGTTGAAAAACGGAATGAAAACCCTAAACCATCGCTGCATCAAAGGCATTACCGCCAATGAAGAACATTGTCGCAACATGGTGTACAATAGTATTGGCCTGGTAACGGCCCTTAATCCAGTAATCGGTTATGAAGCCGCGAACAAACTGGCCAAAGACGCCCTTGAAGGCAATCGCCGCGTATATGATCTGGTGCTGGAACAGAACCTGCTTACCCGGGAACAACTTGATGAAATACTGGACCCTAAGAATATGATCGGCCCACGCTCCATGCCCAAACAGGGATAAGGTTTAACCGGTTGTTTTTACGTCAGCCAAAAGATCAAAAATGATCATTTGAACGACCCGGCAGGTTTTCTTCGCCATTTATTTCCTGTCACCCCGATGGGTTTTAATGGCGGGAGGAAAGATGCCGGGTCTTTTAATAACCATAAATTTTTTATTCAATACATAAAAAATGGATGAGTTGAATGAAAGAGACTTAAAATCAAACAGATAGAACTCGGGCTACCCTGCGGTGCAGGGAGTTTGATGGTACTTTTAACTTCTTCACATTTAAATAAGCTTTATATTTGAAAGCTCATTTCAATGTACCCGGCCCATGCCCATAAAAATTGCGCTTTTGATTTCGATAGTGCTTCAATTTGTGGCAGCTATTTTAGCCCTGTCGCTTACCCGGCGCACCAAAACCAATATTGCCTGGTGGCTGATTTCCATTGGATTTCTTCTGATGGCTGTCCGCCGGGTGATGGAGTTTTTTCAGTTGCACAACTCCGATAGCCGGCTGATCACCGGTTTACTCAGCACCTGGACAGGAGTGCTGATCTCACTGTTGATGCTGGCAAGTCTGATTTTTATAAAACGTATCTTTAATATACAGGAGCGAATGGAGGAGTTACGCAGGCAAAGTGAATCACGTGTACTTTCGGCCATATTACGTACAGAGGAAAAAGAAAGACTTCATTTTTCGAAGGAACTGCACGATGGACTGGGGCCACTGCTTGCTTCAGTTAAAATGGCCATATCAGCCGGCAGGCGAAGTGATGCCAATGCAGCAGCCATATTGCTAAATGCCGAAAATCTTATTGATGAGTCGGTGGCTACTTTAAAAGAAATATCCAGCAAACTAAGCCCGGATATCCTCAATAGTTTTGGACTGCAGAAAGCCATCAAATCGTTTCTGGTAAAACTGTCTGTAAACGATCTGCCGGAGCTCCATTTTAACACCAATATCGGTAATAAACGCTTTAATTACAATGTTGAAGTGGTTGCATACCGGGTTATATGTGAACTTATTGCCAATTCACTATCACACTCAAGGGCGCAAAATGTGTATATTACCTTAACCTGTCTTTCAAATAACCTTCAACTTGAGTATCTGGATGATGGACAAGGCTTTGACATGCAAAAGCTGGAGTCAGACAACACGGGACTGGGATTTGCAAATATGCAGTCACGCGTGCGATCACTCAAAGGTAGTGTAGAGTTCTACAGCAAAGAAAATGAAGGCCTGAGCGTTAATATATGTATCCCTTTGCTGTCAGCACCCGAGATGAATCATTGAAGTAAGAAATGATAAAGACCATAAATATATATCTTGTTGATGATCATAAACTCTTTCGCGAAGGGTTAAAATTATTGCTGAGTGGACTCGATTATGTCGGGGACATTTATGAGGCTTCCGATGGCAGCGAATTTTTGATGAATGTAGCAGCATATCAGCCCGACCTTGTATTTATGGACATAAGCATGCCTGGCACCGGAGGCATTGAAGCTACCTCTAAAGCCCTGGCTCATAATCCGAATTTAAAGATCATTGCCTTATCGATGTTTTCTGATGAAAACTATTACACCAAAATGATCGGTGCGGGTGCTGTGGGGTTCATCCTCAAAAACTCCGGCATCCAGGAAGTAGAACAATGCATGCAGGCCGTGCTTTCAGGCCACAACTATTTTTCTCCTGAAATTATGTCAGGCATTCTGCATAACATTACACGTAAACCCCGGCAGCAATACGACGGCACTCTTTCAGAAAGGGAAGAAGAAGTATTATACAGCATTTGTCAGGGGCTTTCGAATATTGAAATATCCGAGAAACTTTGTATAAGTAAACGAACGGTAGACAAGCACCGCGAAAATTTACTACTTAAGACCAATTCAAAAAACACCGCTGGTCTGGTGATGTTTGCCATTAGAAATGGTATTATGGAAGTATAAGGATTATCGAAAATGAGGCCCGGAGGCGAACAAGCAGGGAGCGATCTTTCATGCTCTTTTAAAAATTTTCCGGGGTCCTATTAAATAAATATTTATATTTGCTATGCTCTTAACACAGACAATAATTACAACCAATTTTCGGAATATTTTATATTTCTGCTGGTTGAAATTGCTTCAAACCTTGTTCACTATGACCTTTTCCATCCTTGTTCGATCTACTTTACGGATTGCCTTCATCACTTTAATATCTATGCTTTTTACCGGAAAGGTTGCTGCCCAGGTGCCCACTGAACAGGATTGTCTGGGTGCCATTCCGGTATGTCAGAACACCTATAATCAACCACTATCTTATCAGGGAACTGGAAATTACCCCAATGAAATCAATCCCAATCAAACCTGTCCGCAAAGTTGTATGGATGGAGAAAAAAATTCGGTTTGGTATGTAATTTCAGTTAAAGAAAGCGGCATGTTAAGTTTTGTAATTACCCCTGTTTCTCCTTCCGATGACTACGACTGGGCAGTTTATAATCTCACCCATATGGAATGCAGTCAGATTTTTAACAGTGCTGCATTCATGCAATCAAGTTGTAATGCAGCGGGTGGCGCCGGTTATCAGGGTGCCACAGGCATCAGTTCTGCCAGTGGAGGTACTAAAAACTGCAATAATGGTGGCAACACCAATAAATGGAATTCAGATCTGCCCGTGAATGCAGGAGATACTTATGTTTTATGCGTAAGCAACTGGACACAGACGCAAAGTGGTTATCTGCTTGACTTCAGTGCATCAACTGCGAATATCTTTGATGATGTTCCCCCTACCATAGCCTCGGTAAACACTCAAATTGGGTGTGCAGGAGCCACGGAGTTGAGTTTTGTATTCTCAGAAAACATCAGATGCCTTTCGGTGTCGCCGGCAGATTTTCATTTAATTGGTCCTGATGGAACGGAACATACTGTTTCCACCGTAAGCGGTGCAGGATGCGAGGCAGGGGGAGAACAGGAGAAATTTTTTACCATTGGTTTTTATCCACCCATGCTGGAAGATGGCGAATACGAATTACAGCTTTCAGGGAATGTGATTGATCTTTGCAGTAATACCAGCATTCCTCACAGCAAATTTTTTACGGTCGCACTCGATCCATTGCCCACCATTATTTCAGACCCTGAGGATGCTTCTGTTCCCATAGGTGAAGAAGCCACCTTTACCGTTGAAGCCATTGGCGACACCAGTTACCGTTGGCAATTTCGCCCCAATGCAAGCACTTTCTGGCAGCCGCTCAATGAAGCGCCCCCCTATTCCGGGACCCGCACATCAACGCTGAGTGTTTTTCCGGCCACCTTTGAACTGGGCATGTATCAATTCCGGTGTATTGTAAGTGGAGACTGCACACCTCCGGCCCCCTCGGGCGCAGCAACCCTGTTTGTGGGTGAACAACTGGCGGCTTCTGCCCAGGCATCACCCGGTGAAATTTGTTTCGGGTCATCAACCACCCTGGATGTGAATGCCTTTGGGGGCAATGTACAGCAACCTTATACCTATTTATGGAGCGGGCCGAATGGGTGGAGCTCCACCTTGAAAAATCCGGTGGTCTCCCCTGCTGAAACCTCCACCTACACCGTAGAAGTATATGATGGCTTCAATCCTGCCACTTCGCAGGTAACAGTAATCGTTATGCCGCTTCCGGTAGCCAATGCGGGCCGGGACACCACCATTAGTTATGGCACCTTTACTACCCTGCATGGAAGTGCATCCATAGGTACGCCACCTTATGCTTATCAATGGCAACCCGCAGATTCGCTCTGGAATCCCAATGTTCAAAATCCCAATACCCGAAAATTAAGGGGATCAACTCTGTTTAATCTCATCGTTACCGATGGAAATGGCTGCATAAGCCTCACCGATCAGGTGACCATTTCGGTAAGCGGAGGAGCGCTGGCCTTATCTCCCGTGGCTTCACCAGGCACCATTTGTCTGGGTGATTCCACCCGGTTGTCAGCCCTTGCCAGCGGTGGGAATAACACTACCTATAAATATCTGTGGAAACTGGGTGAAGATGAAATCTCAACAGCGCCGGAAATAATCGTAAGCCCCCAATCCACAACTACCTATACCATTATTCTTGACGACACTTTCAATCAGGTGCAACGCGAAGTTACCGTTCAGGTTGACCCACTGCCTGTAGTAAACCTGGTTAAACCTGAGTACATACTTGAAAACGGAATCATACAACTATGCGTTTATGATACTTTAATGTTGGATGCAGGCAATGCCGGAGCAGATTTTCTTTGGCAGGATGGTGCAAACCAACAGTATTATATGGCGCTCACCTCAGGCATTGCTTTCGACTTTCAGGAATTTTCCGTCAGAGTTACCGATGCCAACACAGGCTGCGTTAACCGCGATACCGTTTCCATTATGTTTACTTTCACAGCATGCAGCTATGGACTGGAGGAGTTGTTGCCCCAGGATCTGATGAAAATATTTCCAAACCCAGCCCACCAATCCGTGACAGTTTCGTTGGATGGCCCTGCTGACACCTATCTGGTTGCTTTTAATGACCTGATTGGAAGAACATTATTTCAACATACCATCGACAAAAATATCGTCGGGGTATTAAATACTGTTTTCGATCTGAGAACCTATCAGCCAGGAACCTATTTGGTAAAAATCTCCTCTTCCCGGGGAATGTTGGTTAAAAAGCTTATTATTAACTAAACAACTTCGCAATGTCCGGAAAACAACAGGGAAGAACTTCCCACAAATACTACAAATATTTTTTTTCGGAGATTACAATAGTTGCCTTAGTTATTTTCCTGTCAGGCAGCCACCCTGTGTTTGCTCAAATTACCGCAAGTTTCAGTTCGCATGAGGCTTTTCTGAAAACAACTGAGGATAACTATATAAGTACTTTCAAACTTTCTGCTTCAGCTTCGGTTGTGGCCGAACTTGCACAAAAGGCAAACGACTTGCCCGAAACGCATACCTTTACCATTGAAAAATTACCTGACTCCGCCTTTCGCTGTGTTATGCTCTTCACTCATCCTACCTCACCTTCCTACGTAAAAAAAACGTTGATTTTTTTAGGGATAACACATTTAAAAATTGGCGAAAATCTATATTCCATCGGGGATTTTGAGCCCGAAGGCTGATTTTATTATTTTTAACTTATTGGTGAGTGCATGAGATTTCACTGGAATCTTTCTCTGGCTTTGCCATGTATCATGGCGTTAAGCCCAGTGTTCGGACAAATAAATGCCGGGCCGGATCAAACCATATGTTATGGCGAAACAGTCAACCTTTTTGCGGTAGCCACGGGAGGATATGGCACCGACAGCTATAGTTTCGAGCTGTTTCCTTATCAGCCCGAAACCTATTCAGGGGGTACACCGGTGACTTTTGGTGGCAACCAGGACGATCAGATTGCAGGGCCTTTTCAGCTTGGATTTCAATTTTGTTTTTTTAATCAATACTATTCCCAGTTTTATATTGGTTCGAATGGCTGGGTAGGCTTCACCCACAGTTCCTCCTGGACGACCTATACTTCTGCTCCTATCCCAAGCACCAGTTCATCGGTGCCCAAGAACTGCATCATGGCACCCTGGCAGGACTGGCATCCTGGGGTAAATTCAAGTTATGGCCCCCCCTATGTTTTTTATAAAACTATTGGTACCGCACCCAACCGCAAGCTGGTAGTATACTGGAATCAATGCCCAATGTATAGTTGCACTACCACCCGTGGCACTTTTCAGATTGTGCTGAATGAGCAAAGCAGCATCATTGAAAATCATATCACCAACAAGCCCAATTGTCCTTCCTGGGCCGGAGGTACTGCCACCCAGGGGGTGCACAACAGCAATGGCAGCATCGCTTTTACTGCCACCGGTCGCAATTCTACCCAATGGACGGTAACCAATGAAAGCACACGTTTTGTTCCAAGCGGCATTAAATGGTATACCGGCGGTTATCCCAATGGAACCATAGTGGGCTATGGCCCGGAACTCACTGTAGCTCCATCAGCAACTACAACCTATACTGCTGTGGTTAATTTATGTGGCGGGCTGGCTTATACCGATGATGTTGTTATAACGGTGCTGCCTCAGGATAATGCAAGTTTCAGTTATGGATCATCCACACTTTGTCAAAATGGATTTTCCGGAATACCCAATGCCCCATTCACCGGCGGCTCATACACGTCAACACCGCCTGGTTTGTCCATCAATGCAAATACCGGAAATATTAACCTGGGAGCCAGCAATCCGGGCACCTATTATGTAACACACATTACTACCGGATCCTGCCCCGATACAGCAACCATAAGCCTTTCAGTAACACTATCACCATCGGCTCTTTTTGGCTATCCCCAACCAGGATATTGTACTACAGCCCCCAACCCATTACCTGTATATGCACCGGGAGCATCAGGCGGCACTTTTTCATCAACACCACCGGGGTTAAGCTTTGTAAGTATATTCACGGGCGAGATCAATCTAATGAACTCAATGCCAGGTGCATATCAGATTACCAATACCATACCTCCCTCATCAGGCTGCCCGCAAGTAACCCATACCACTACAATTGAAATTTACACTTTACCCGGTCCTGCCGGAATTATCCAGGGACCTTCCAGCCTCTGTGAGAATCCGGCAAACTCAGTATTTAGCATTAACCCTGCATCAAATGCAACTTCCTATATGTGGGGAATGACACCACCCGCCGCCGGAGTCATCACCGGATCGGGTACAACAGCCACAGTTAACTGGAATGACAATTTTGCCGGCAATGCTTATATTCAGGTCAGAGCGCAAAACGCTTGTGGGGGCGGACAGGCCTCACCTCCTAAACAGGTTCAGATCAAACCATTGCCCAAAGAAACAGGTACACCCGAAGGCCCTGCCCAGATATGTCAGGGCACAGTATCTACCGGTTATGAGACATCGGGGTCAGCATTTGCAACGCACTATCAATGGATTTTAGTGCCTGCCGTTGCCGGTTGGATAGAAGGACAGGGACAGGAAATCAGCATTAACTGGACGGCAGGCTTCACCGGGCAGGCTCAACTGGCCGTTCGTGGCGTAAATGAATGTGGGGAATCTGACTGGTCTGAATCACTTATCATAACCATAAGTCCCTTGCCTTTACAGGCAAACCAACCTGTGGGAGTGGTATTTTATTGTGCCGGCAACAATACCGGCACCTATACTACCCTGCCACTGACCGGAGCAGAGAATTATCAATGGAGCCTTCTGCCAGCCTGGGCCGGAAGCATCAGCGGACAAGGAATTTCCATCAATATAATCTGGGACCCAGTTTTTACAGGTACCGCCACATTAAGTGTAGCCGGTGTCAATAATTGTGGCGCTGGACCCTCCTCTCCACCCTTACAAATCACCGTAGCAGCCCTTCCACTCCTTAGTGCCGGCAACGATTCTACAATAACCTTTGGGGCAACAGTGCGGTTAAAAGGCAGCATTCAACAGCCTGCTCCGGCCATGGCTTTTCAATGGGAGCCAGCATCTTTGCTGGTAAATCCCAACGAATTGCAACCCCTTACCCATCCGATGACAAATACGGTACTTTTTACCTTTACCGCAACAGTAAATGAAACAGGCTGCTTTGCAAGTGATGATGTATTGATGCAGGTTGAAGGTAGTCCATTATCGGCCACAGCCAGTGCCTGGCCATCCACGATATGCGCAGGTGAGAGCACTACCCTTGCTGTTCAGGCCTTTGGTGGAAATCCGGATGCTTATAATTACAGTTGGTATAACAATGGATCACTGTTCAGTTTTCTGACTAACCCGGTTGTTTTTCCCAATGCGACCACTACTTATGAAGTGGTGGTCACTGATGGATTAAGTACTTATTCTGCCCAAACTACGGTGCTGGTATTGCCGCTGCCTGTGGCCGATGCGGGAGCAGATCAATATACAACGATGGCAGCTCCGGTGCAACTTCACGGAAGTGCTTCTCCTGCAGGAAATTACAATTATCAGTGGCAACCGGCTGACTCACTGGTCAATGCCAATATTAGCAATCCATATACGCTTCCGCTGAAAACCACCAATCTCTTTTTACTCTGGGTTACCGATGAAAATGGATGCCAAAGCCTGAGTGACCAGACCACTGTTTTTGTAGAAGGAGGTAGCTTGAACGCTTCACCCCTGGCCTCGCCCGATACAATATGTGTTGGTTCGGCAACAACATTGTTTGCATTGCCTTCCGGCGGAAATGCGACAGGCTATACCTATCAATGGTTGATAAATGGAATACCCTTTTCCGGACAACCCATAATTGAAGTCTCACCTGAAGGTACAACACTCTATACCCTGAGAATGGCCGATGGGTTCAACACAATTGAGCGACAGGTGCAAGTGATAGTTAATCCTCTGCCCGTGATTACAATCTACACGCCGGGATTTGAACAATCGGGGAAAGATATTTTTGTCTGCGTTTACGACACCCTGCGCATAACTTTAAATATGCCCCATACCGATTTGGTCTGGAGTGATGGCACCCTGCATGATACCATTTATTTATGGACCTCAGGCATAACATTTGATTACCGCAACATGTGGGTAAGTGCTACCAATAAGGCCACAGGTTGTTCGGTTACCGAAGCATTTAATGTGTTTTTTACCTTTACCAGTTGCTCCTATGGGCTACCGGAAAGCGAGATAAAAAATAGCATTGAGTTGTTTCCAAACCCCGCCGGCTCCTGGTTAAACATCAGGCAGTTATATCCTGAACCGGGAGATGGCGAAATTCAGTTGTTCGATTTATTTGGACGGCTGATGGATAAATTCATTTTGCCTGGTTCAGAAATACACGATATAACCCTGAACGTAAGTCATCTGCCGAAAGGCATCTATTTGATAAGGATATTTACCGGACAATCGGTACATATTAAAAAACTGGTTATCGGGGAATAAAATAACTGTTGGGCAACACTGCCGAATTTGTTTAAATATTGCAACAGATTTAAAAATTAATTAAGCCGGCATTAAAAAGGGTCAATTCACAGCATATTTTTGATTTTGTTCTTTCATACTGGTTTAAATTTATTTTGATCCATTTAAAGAAACACTTAAAGGATGAATCGGGAGAAAACCTGGGTATTATGGGCTATTTTGCAGCATATATCTGCTCTGTAAACAGACTGGCCTGACGTCCGGATGAACTTTTTTATCAAAAAAACTTTTTAATTTCTTTTTAAATGTCAGTTATATTCAATAAATTTATATTTTTGGGTCTGCAATACACTGCATTTCGGGAACAATCGCAATTTATTGAATTAAACCTGGCAACAATATGGCGTGGCTTAATGCTGCACTATAGCAAAACCGTGGGAACAATTTGATAATCATTTATTTAAATTGACTTCCCGGCTTTTACCATAATGGTTATTTAAAAATATTGAAGAGGATTAAAACATGAAAACAACTATCGTACTGAGAAATGCCCTGAGCTGTGGCTTACTGATATTGGTAATGCTTTTCGGCCACCAAAGAGAAGCATTCACCCAGGAAATAGTAAAACAGGAAACCGGAGATCCATATATCCGGCTTGATTTGATGGAATACAGCTATTTTGTACGGCTGTTGGCGATGGATGGGATCTATGATTTTAAAAACACCAAGGTTGACGTACCCGAAGGAGGTGTAATATTTATTTATCCCGCTCCAGAAGAGATAAAAAACTGTCAGGCCAAAATTTTTTCGCTCATTGCAGATGCAACAGCTATTGAAGAAACTTCTGATAAATTTGAACAAACTGATCTAATAAATAACATTCTTTCAGTCCGGGGGGAATGGCTGATGAATTATGCCATTTCGGGTCAGCGGAATACAGAAAATGATTCTTGTCATAAATCAATGCCATTTTGCACCGGCACCATATATTCTTTCCCGGCGGGCGTAAATACCGGAGCTGCACAAAGCGGCCCCAATTATGGATGTCTGGGTTCCAGACCCAATCCGGTATGGTATCATATGAAGATACTTGATCCGGGTAACATCACCATCAGGATGCAGGGAAAGAGAACCAACGGGACTTCTCTTGATATTGATTTCGCCTTATGGGGTCCCTTTGAGAATCCGGTAACTCCATGCACTGCTCTTCTTACGGCCAATTGCAGCAGCTGTCCCAACAACACCACCAATCCCAACTTTTATCCATCGGGCAACCTTCATGACTGCAGTTATTCCAGTGCCGGAGTTGAATATGCGCACATTGTCAATGGTCAAACCGGACAATATTTTATTCTATTGATTACCAATTATGCCAATGCACCCGGCAACATTACTTTTGAAAAGACTGCAGGAAACGGCACCACAGACTGTACCATACTTCCTCCTCCTGCTACTTCCAACTCACCGGTTTGCGTGGGAGAAACCATTCAGCTTTCAGCGGCCAATGCTCCTGGTGCGACTTATCAATGGACAGGCCCGGCCGGTTTTATGAGCAATCAACAAAATCCACAGATACCCAATGCTCAGTTCACCAACGGCGGTGTTTACTCGCTTATTATCACCGTAGGAAACCAAACCAGTGACCCGACCAATACAGAAGTTTTTGTATATAATCCTCCTACCGCTACTCTTTCGGGTACTTCGAGCATTTGTGTGGGCGACTCCACCAAGTTAACCATAACTGCTACCGGTGTAGGCCCATTCAGGGCTACTTACAGTGACGGCATTGGACTTCCCAATGTTGTTAACTTCTGGCAATCCCCTTATAGTTTCTGGGTACATCCTACGGTAACCACTACCTATACCCTTAATTCTATTATGAATAATGCCTGTTCCGGCTCCACATTCGGCTCGGTTACGATTACTGTAAAGCAACGTCCTAATCCGGCCTTCAGCACCGAAAACGCCTGTAGCCGGCAACAAACCATATTTACCGATGAAACCACCATTCCCGATGGCGGTTTGGCTTCCTGGGAGTGGGATTTTGGTGACGGCACTACTTCAAATCAGCAAAATCCGGTGCATACTTATACCAATGGCGGCACCTACAATGTGCAACTGAATGTTACCGGAAACAATGGCTGTGGTGGTTCATCCATCCTTACGCCCCTGATTATTCAGCCAACCCCTGTGGTAAATGCAGGCCCGGACAAAACCATTGCCTACGGTACCACCACCACCCTTGATGGTTCAGCATCCGGTGGTTCGGGCACCCATACCTATCAATGGCAACCAGCAGACAAGGTAAACAACCCCAACATTCTGGTGCCCACTACCATTCAGTTGGCGGCTACTACTGATTTTACGCTTACCGCAACAGATGCCGCAAACGGTTGTAAGACCACTGACGAGATGAAAGTGAACATTACCGGAGGGCCTCTTGCTGCAATCATCCAATCGGACAAACCTGACATTTGTATTGGTGGAAGCACATTGCTCAACGCACAGGTGTCTGGTGGATCATCCAACTATAATTTTAGCTGGACTTCTGATCCTCCGGGATTTACCTCAACCAATGAGGACGTAACCGTAAATCCGGTTGTTACTACTACTTATTATCTATCAGTATTTGACGGGTTTAACACCATACATGCACAATATCAGGTGGTGGTGAATCCGAGTCCACAGCCCAATGCCGGAGCAGGTCAAACCATTCCGCATGGCACCACAGCAATGCTTTCGTCGCAGGTAAGCAGTGGCACTCCACCGTACACCTATGCCTGGAGTCCGGTAGATCTCGTGGTGGCACCAACTATGCCTGCAACCCCAACCCATAATATATATTCAACCCAGGATTTCGCCCTGAAGGTTACCGATATAAAAGGCTGTATTTCACGCGATACTACACGTGTGAGTATTCAGGGAGGACCACTTCAGGCCAATCCCATAGCAAATGAACCTTTTATATGCCTTCATGAATCTACCCGCATTAAGGCATTGCCCGGCGGTGGTTCAAATGAATACACTTACTCCTGGGTATCAGACCCTCCGGGTTTTACATCCACAGAAGCTGAACCTATTGTTACCCCATCGGTAACTACCACATATACTGTGCACATTAACGATGGATTTAACTCTACCGACGGCAGTGTTACCGTTGCCGTAAATCCACTTCCACAAATAAATCTGATACCCATTGACCCAAGAGTACAGAAAATAAGTGCCACCGAAATTGGCATCTGTGTTTATGATACCATTACGCTGAATGCCGGAAATCCGGGGGCAGACTATCATTGGAGCAATGGTTCAAGCACCCAGACCATCGATATCCTTACTTCAGGCATAGGTTTCGATTTACAGCACTACTCGGTTACAGTAACCGATCCGGAAACCGGGTGTACAAACGAGGCCATTATTGATGTATTTTTCACTTTCCAAAACTGTAGTTACGGACTATCAGAACAGGAAACCGACAAACGCATGGTTATTTACCCCAACCCTTCGCAGGATGGCATATTTAACCTCAGCATCAATGAGTTAAAGGGTAAAGGCAATCTTGAGATTTACACTCCTCAATTGCAATTGCTTTCAAATCGAAACATTGATCTGGGCGCCGGCAATGCCTATAAAGATGAGATAAATATGCAGGGTAAACCGGCAGGTGTCTATTATCTGAAATTTACAAACCGCGAAACCATCATTGTAAAAAAATTGATAATTCAAAAATAAGCCGTAATTTCGGCAACTTGTTGGCCAAGGTCAACATAACATTTGGCACCATTTAATATAATGACCTGGATGAAAAAGAACCTGGCAGTAGCCCTTTTCATGGTGATTTTGGGATCACCGCTTCTGAGCCTTTCACAGAATCGCTGCTCATATGTAACACCCCGACAAACTGACAACTGGTATTTTTTTCAGAATGCCGGCATAAAATTCACGGATGGAAGTGTGAATGCAAACAACCTGCCCGGCAACAATCTTACCTCAGGCAATGGCACGGCAACATTTTCGGATGAAAATGGCAACCTGCTGATTTATTCGGATGGCATGAAGGTATGGAACAGCAATCACAATGAAATAAACTTCGGGCCAAACCTGGCAGGTGATGCCGGTGCAACCCAGGCAGCCCTGATTGTACAACGTCCAACGTTAAATCAAATTTTGTACATTTTCACTACCGACCTGCTCCTGCCAGCACCCCTTGGTACGGATGGGTTTAACTACGCAAAAGTAGATATGACAGCCAATAACGGGGCCGGCGCAGTATTGGAACGCCAAAACCATCTGCTCGACCAATCGTCAGTAATGTTAACCGGAGTTGCCAATGCTGCCCAAAATGGATATTGGGTGGTAACCCATGGCGCAGGTAACAATGCTTTTTATGCGTTTGAAGTAACCGCAGCAGGAGTAAACACTGACGCTGTTATCAGCAATGTTGGCGCCGTATTGGATACGGACTACTCCAAAAGTGAGCTCATCGGAGCCATGAAAATTTCACCTAAAGGCGATAAAATTGCCTATGCTTCTATGGGTAAGCAACATATTGAACTTTTTAGTTTCGATAATGCCACAGGTAGAGTAAGTAATGCGCTAACACTAAATCCACCCATCACCAATCCGGGGCAGGGTGCTTACTATGTTGAGTTTTCACCTGATGGTTCCATGTTATATACTGTAGTTGCAAATCTGAATACCGGTCGGGATAACCACTTATATCAGTATGATTTAAACAATGGCAATGCCATCACAGAAATTAACACATCGCCTATGGCCGTTGATGTTTCTGCCATTCAACTGGGCAGAAATGGTAAAATTTATGTTGCCCGGAAAGGTTCAGCTTATCTGGGTGTAATTGAAAATCCCAACCGTCCCGGCATTGCCTGTAATTACAATGAAAACGGACTATCCATAGCCAGCAAAACCGGATTACTCGGTTTACCCAATTTCGTACAAAGCTACTTCGATATTCCGCCTTTTGATTATGATACCAAATGCGATGGAGACGAAACCGTTTTCACCCTGCTCAATACGTCCAACATCGACCAGGCCACGTGGAATTTTGGCGACCCGGATTCAGGAGCAGAAAATACAGCTACCGGTCTCAGCCCAACGCATGTTTTCAGCGCACCAGGTATTTATACCGTTACACTTACCGAATCATTTAATGGTCAGCAATTTGTATCTACCCAGGAGGTGCTTATCAATAATCTCCCCCTTAAAGTATTTAAATCTCAGGACATAGACACCATGTTCCTCTTCCCCGGAAGCGCTATTCCGCTCTGGGGTCCTGATGATATGTTTGAATATGTGTGGCAGGATGGATCCACCTTAAATTCATATTCAGTCACCGATCCCGGAGAATACTGGGTGGAATATACCGACATTAATTGCTGTACCAACCGCGACTCACTGTATATAAAACTGCTCGACATAGCGCTTCCAACGGCTTTCAGACCAACCAGCAATGTGCCTGCCAATCAGGTTTTTAAACCTTTAGGGCCAAGCGAAGGTATAGAAAACTACTCCTTTACCATTCATGATCGCTGGGGACAACAGGTCTTTACCACCAATACCTTTGGCGAAGTATGGGATGGTAAAATTAAGGGCGAAATCGCACCTCAGGATATTTACGCCTGGTATATGACCTTTAATGTAAAAGGCAATGTTTCGGAACTGGGAAAAGTGAAGTATAAAGGGCATGTTATGTTGCTGAAATAGCGCAGATATTTATTTTCTATTACCCTGTTTTTCATTTTAAATGCTATAAATCAACATGCTACCTTTATATATTGGTGTGCATGATGCAAATTGGCTGATTTGTACTCCCATTACTTGTCTCTGTCGAAAAAAAGTCATCAATCCAGCATAGATTGATGACTTTTAAAATTAACCAGGATGCACTGTATATTGATTCTCATGGATTAGACAAAGCTGCGAATAATAACCATGAAAATCTCATTTCTATCTTTTCTTTTTTTGCAGGGCGAGTTTAAACACAAACCAACAGAGTGCTAATGCTCCAAGGGCGAATAATGTATCGCCAATGGTACGCATCCATCGGAAGGTTTCGAGCAAGGGTTGCTGCATAAATTCTGAGGAGCGTGCCCACCACATGCCCACATTTACACTGGCCAGGGTTTGCAGGAAGCCTACCGGCAATACACTCAGGAAGATCATCAACAACAATCCGATATTAATTGCCCAGAAAGAAAAGCCAAGCAGTTTTTCATTCCATACCTGATGGCGGTAAAGACTTCGCAGGACGAACAGCATAAGTCCTATGCCCAACATTCCATATACACCAAAGAGTGCAGCATGTCCATGCACCGGGGTGGTATTCAGGCCCTGCATATAGTAAAGGGCGATGGGTGGATTGATGAGAAAACCGAAAATCCCAGCCCCCAGAAAGTTCCAGAATGACACCGACAGCAAACTATATATGGGCCATTTATAATCACGTAGCCATTGGGTTGCTTTGCTCAGGCGGTAATTGTGAAAGGCTTCGAAACCAATGATGACCAATGGCACCACTTCGAGCGCACTAAAGGTTGCCCCCAGCGCCATAACCGCCATGGGTGTTCCGGTGAAGTAAAGGTGATGGAAAGTACCCAATATTCCTCCGAAAAGGAATATAATGGTCGCGAAAAGCACACTTGCAGTAGCCGTTTTGGTTCCAAGCAATCCCATACGAACGAACAAGAAGGCAGCAACCACTGTGGCAAATACTTCAAAAAAGCCTTCAACCCAAAGATGTACCACCCACCAGCGCCAGTATTCGGCAATGGCCAGATTGGTTTGTCTGCCCCACATCAGACCGGCAGCATAGAACACTGCAATTGCAGCAGAAGCAATAAGGAAAAGAATCAAAAGATTTTTTTCCTCAGATTTCCGCTTAAATACCGGAATAAGCGGTCGGGTCATCAATGCCAGCCAGATAAAGAGGCCAACGACCAAAAACATCTGCCAGAAGCGACCAAGATCGACATATTCATAACCCTGATGCCCAAACCAGAAATTTTCTTTCATACCCAACTTTTGCATTACTCCAAACCATTGTCCGGCCAGTGAGCCGGCTACAATGATGAGCAAAGCGATAAACAGGAAATTAACTCCAAATTTCTGAAACTTCGGGTCACGGCCTTCAATGGAAGGTACAATATATAAGCCGGTGGCCAGCCAGGCTGTAGCTATCCAGAAAATGGCCAATTGCACATGCCAGGTTCGTGAAATGGAATATGGCAGAATTTCAGAAAGTGGAAACCCATACAATGCCTGTCCTTCAACTCCATAATGCGCCGTGATGATACCCATAACCACCTGAACGAGAATCAGCAGATTGACCACCCAGAAATATTTTTCCACAGCCTTCATAGAAGGAGTAATGTTCTGGCGCATCAGGGGGTCCTCTACCGGATATTCCAGTACATCATCTTCGCGTTTGCGGGCATGATAAAATACGAGGATACCAATACCAATCAGCAACATGACCACACTGAAGCCGGTCCATAAAATAAGGTCACCAGTGGGTTTATTGCCAATAATTTCATCAGGCGGCCAGTTGTGGGTATAGGTAATGGTCTCTCCGGGTCGTTCAGTTACACAAGCCCAGGAAGCCCAGAAAAAGAAGTTATTCATTTGTTGCATCCGCTTTTCATCTTTGATGGCATTGAGCGGTATTGCGTAATCATCACGCAACTGATTATAATTGGGGTCATCCATAAACAGACCAGAGTAGTGCCTGCTCAGACTGGCCATGGCTTCGGCCCGAACCGGAGAAATGGTAATCGTTCTGGTGTCAGGATCATAGGTATTCTTTCTCAATTCCTTTTGCAGCCTGACCTGCAATGCAGCCTGTGCTTCACTGTCGAGCCTGTCATACTTATTACCAAACTCTACTTCCGACCATTTTTCGAGAATATACATCGCTTCGCGGTGCAGGTAATCAGCGGTCCAGTCGGGTGCAACATAGGCACCATGACCCCAAATGGTTCCCACCTCCTGTCCGCCCATACTTTGCCATACATTTTGACCATCTTTGATGTCCTGTCCCGTCATCAGTAAGCTTCCATCGGTGGTTATTACTTTTTCAGGAACAGGTGGGGCTGCCTGATATATCTCAATGCCGTAATAAATCAAAACTGCAAACGACAAAATCATTACAGATGCAAATCCAAGCCAAAGTTTTTTTTCTGTTTTCATAAAGATTTATATTTAGTTGAACCTGAGTTTAATATCTCCTTAAGCCACGTAGCTGAGGAGGGTAATCGTAATTAAAATTATCTTTTTAAAAAAGTTATCCCGTCCCTTAATCCGTTCGCCATGGAATAAACAGAAGTGGTCTCCAATACTTCCTTCAATTCATTACGGATGCCTATAAATCGCTCGTGAGCCGGACAAGGTTTTGCCGATGAACAATGCTTCAGTCCCAGACCGCACTGTGTGTATACCCTATCTCCATCCATGAACTCCACAATATCTGATACCATTGTTTCTTTCATTTGCAAAGGTGAAATGTAAAATCCGCCAGATTTTCCCCTGCTGGATGAAATGATTCCTGCCTTTACAAGTTGTTGAAGAATTTTAGCAGTGAACGACACCGGGGATTCAATTTCGCTGGAAATGTCCAGCAGACTCGCCCGGTCGTGATCGAGTGATTGACGGGCAATATGCACAGTGGCCCGAATGGCGTATTCACAGGCTTTTGAGAACATAATTTGCTGTTTGGTTATACAAAACTATGGAAATTTTTTATTCGGACAATTGTGTCCGATTAATTTTTATGATTTTCTTTTAAACGGAATACACAGCGATTTTATCGATCATATACAAAAACAAAATTATCAGATTTCATCTGACCTGGCAGTATGGTTAATAAGACCTGGAATAAATAAGCACAAAAAACAAATAAAGCATTAAATAATCATCTCCTTCTTTCTTTTGAAACAAGATATTTTATAAGTTTACCAATCATTTAAAAGCCATACCCCCATTGCCCTGTATTAAGCACCTCCAACACTTTCCAGTATGAAAAAAATTATTACTTTCTTGTTAATGTCCCTGTTTATAACATTAAACATTTACGCACAGCAGCGACAGATCAGCGGTACAGTGCGAAGTTCAGATGATGGCGAGACATTACCCGGGGTAAGTATTTTGATTAAAGGAAGCAGCCAGGGTACTGCCACCGATGTTGATGGAACATATAAGCTGAATATTCCCTCCGGCCCGGTAGTGCTCGTTTTTAGTTTTGTGGGATACACTCCGGCAGAAGTGGAAGTGGGCAATCGCGATGTGGTAGATATGGAACTTACGCCTGAAGCGCGTCGATTGGATGAAGTGGTAGTTACAGCTCTGGGCGTGAAGCGTGAAAAACGGGAAATTGGATATTCCTCTGAAAAGATCAATACCGATGAAATACTGCGTACGGGGGCGCCCAATGTGATTGGAGCACTTTCAGGACGCAGTGCCGGAGTGCAAATATCGCAGGGCGATGGCGTGGATGGCGGTTCTACACGCATTACCATCCGTGGCAACAACAACCTGGCACGCACCAATCAACCATTGATTGTTGTAGACAATGTACCCATGGAAAATATATCGGGGCTGGATAATATTGGACGTGGCGTGGATTGGGGAAATGGCATTGCTGATCTTAATCCATTTGATATTGAAGATTACACTGTATTGAAAGGTGGTGCGGCTTCTGCCCTGTATGGAGAGCGGGGAGCCAATGGCGTTATCCTGATTACCACCAAGCGCGGTAAAAAACAGGCCGGACTGGGAGTTACTTATAATTACAACATCAAACTAAGCCACCCCTACCGTTACCGGGAAGTGCAGAATAAATATGGACATGGCGGCCCGGTTTCATTAAGCAAACCCACTTTCCCCATAGATGAAGACGGAACATTACTTTATCCCGGGATATATGGCAATGATCAGCTTATACTGGATGCCCAGGGAAACACATCCACTACGGCACAGCAGTTTGGTTATTATGGTTCGGCTGTTTCGTGGGGACCACAAATGAATGGAGAACGGATCAAATGGTGGGACGGGGAAATGAGAGACTACTCACCACAACCTGACAACCTTAAAATTCCCTTTAAAGACGGAATTACCCAAACCCATAACGTCTCGGTACAGGGTGGCAACGACAAGGGCACCATCAGACTTTCACTGACCAATCAGGATCATACGCCCATCATCAACAACAGCAACTACAACCGCACTACCGTAAATTTCGGAACCAACATTAAAATTTCAGAAAAGCTGAAAGCCGATGCCGCCATTACCTACGTGAAATACAAGCGATTGAATAGTCCAATGATTGGTGAGGACGGCAATTCCTTCAGCAAAGGTTTGCTGTATTCGTGGCCGAGAAGCTATCAGGGCATCGACAGGGAAAATTATCAGATGGCTGACGGGTCGCGTAATCTGCTGGATGGCTATCCCTTTCAGTATGTTGACCGCTATTTGTGGTGGAATTACTTTAACAACAATACGTGGCAGGACAGGGACAAATATACCGCTTCAATTGCGCTGATTTATGACATTGCCCCCTGGTTGAATGCTACCGGTCGCATTGGAAGAGATTATACCATAGAACAGTTTACTTCAAAAAATAAACCTGTTGACTTTATCGGACAACTGGAGGGTGGCTACAGCAACAGTCTGGAGAAAAACACCAACGACAATATGGAGGTTCTGATCACGGCGCACCAAAAGAAAATTTTCAATTCCAGCCTAAGCCTGCGTTTTACCGTAGGAGCCAGCCGCTGGGATTATGACACTTATGGCATTGCCGGCGCATCCGGCACCTGGTATTACCCCAATATGTATACCTTTTTCAACTTTACCGACTATATTTTCGAAACAGATGAGGAGGGCAACACCATAGTGGTTAACCCGGGAAGCGGCAATTCAGGCTCCTCGCTCATACCCAATGAATCCATAAGAAAGGTGCGTACCAATTCGGCCTTCTCTTTTCTGAACCTTACCTATAAAGACTATCTGTTTCTGGAAGTTACCGGCCGCAACGACTGGTCCTCTACCCTGCCGCGCAACAGCAACTCCTACTTTTATCCATCGGCTTCTCTTAGCTTTATCGCCAGCGAAGCCTTTAAAATCCAGCAAAAACTGCCCTGGTTTAACTTCCTGAAAATAAGGGGTGGCATTGCACAAACTGCAAATAGCCCTTCGGCCTACGAAAAGAATTTTTATTATAATTCTGCATTGTTCGGTGGACAACAGGCCTCCTTTTTGCCGGAAGTAATCCCACCCTTTGAGCTGATGCCTCAATTTGTTACCGGTTATGAGGCAGGCCTGAATATGGGTTTTTTCGACAACCGCATTGACCTGGATTTTACCTGGTATTACAAAAAATCTACCGATCAGATACTTCAACTACCTGTACCTGTAAGTTCCGGCGCATACAATATCACCATTAACCGGGGTGAGCTTTCCAATCAGGGGGTTGAATTTATCCTGAATACGGTACCAGTTCAAACCAGAAATATAATCGTTAAAGCGGGAATGAACTTTGCTCATAACCGAAATCATATTATCAGTCTGGGTGGTTACTCTGACTCTTACCACCTGGCTGATATCTGGGGCCTGAACGGGCCAGCCATGGATTTATACGAAGGTGATGAATATGGAACCATTACTGGATACGATTATGTATATGATGCCCAGGGAAACCGCATACTTAATGATGAGGGAACCCATTACAAGATTACCGATACCAGGGTACCCATAGGTAATGCCTCGCCTGATTTTATCGCCGGATTTACCACTGAAATTTTATACAAAAACTTCCGCCTGGCTGCACTGATCGATACCAAATGGGGTGGCGACATATACAGTGGGTCATATGTGATATCCCTGCAAACCGGCCAAAGTCCTGAAACGCTGCTTGAGCGGGATGGAGGAGGCCTGCCCTATACTGATCCCGGGGGAATTACCCGCAATGTAGGCGTGATTCTGGAAGGGGTTTATCAGGATGGAACACCCAACGATAAGGTGGTACACTATTATTATAAGTACATGCCCAACGCCGGTGGATGGGGGAAATTTGTTTCCACTCCCGGTATACTCGAAAATACCTGGGTAAAGATGAGGGAGATTTCACTAAGTTATGGTTTACCGCAAAGCGTGCTGAAAAAAGTCAAGGTATTTCAAAGCCTTACGCTTTCGGTAGTAGGTCGCGATTTATTCTATATCTACACCACCCTTCCCGACAAAATCAATCCGGAAGGCATTATGGGTTCAGGCAATGCTCAGGGATTTGAATGGGCTTCTTTCCCCGGTGTTCGCTCAGTTACTTTTGGTGCCAGTGCCACTTTCTAAAGCTTTATTGACCAGAACTATATTTAACTCTCAAAACACAACTACATGAATATCAAACATATAATTCTTTTATTAAGTATTTCGCTGGTGCTTTCTTCCTGCCGCAAGGATTTTGAAGAAATAGACACCAACCCACAAGGTTTTACCACTGCCAGCGATGGTTCGTTGTTCAATGGAATCATACAATCGTTGATGCTTACCTGGAATGAGCAGTTTTATATCAACAACGAAATCCTGTATGCTCAAACGCAACAAGCAGCGCTTACTTCTGCTTCCTGGGGAAACTATACCCTGGGCACCGAAGATATCTGGCAAAATTATTATAAGACCCTTCCTGCAATCAGAGAACTGGAAAAAAGGTTCAGCACATACCCCAACAATGCGGCTACACAAAATATGAAGGCAATGCTCAGCATTGTGAAGGCTTACAAAACTTTTAAACTTACCGATTTGTTTGGGAACATCCCTTATTCTGAGGCCGGATATGGCTATCAGGATTTGAACAGGCTCTACCCTGTTTACGACAATCAACGTGATATTTACCTTTCCCTGCTGGATGATCTTGACATAGCCGCACAAACCATCAATGATACGGCAGCCCGCGTTGAACCTTTTACCTCGTTTGCTACTTTCGACAAACTTTTTAATGGCAACCTTCCCCAGTGGCGCAAGTTTGCCAATTCATTGCGCCTCAGGCATGCCATGCGCATGTACGAGAAAGAACCAGAGCAGGCAGGTGAAATCATCGGTGAGATCATTGGAAATGATCTTCCGGTGCTGTATGGATATGATTTTATTACGCCCCTGCTTGAAAGTGCCTGCATCTGGCCGGGTGCCAACGGGTTTTCCAATGAAAGCGTGCCCTGGTCGTTTCGTGAACACAACGGACTGCGCATGGGTTCCAATATCTGGCACCAACTGTCCAGTGGCGATGATCCGGATGGGGCGAACATTTTTGACCCCAGGGCATATATCTTCTTTGAAGGGGATCAGAATGACAAATGGAAACCTTATCCTCAAATTCCGGAATCAGGCACACCCTCATCCGGGGGGATCCCCTATGGCAGCCACCGCGATGATCTGGGAAATTATCACATTAAGAATAACGTAAATTACTCTCCATTCAACTTTTTTATTGTAGCTGATGAAAACAATATGCCCATTATACTGATGACCGGTGCTGAAGTTCACTTTATCAAAGCCGAAGCTTATTTCAGAGGAATAGGCGTTCCGGCAGATCCTATGACTGCCGATATTGAATACATGAATGGGATAAATGCTTCGGTAGAATGGTGGATGAACCTGTCAACCCGGCTACGGTTGCCACTTTCAGGGGTGACTTTTGGCAGTAAAATTTCCATTCCACCCAATTTGAAATCGGCTTCTGTTTTGATGCATTTTGGCTCATGGAACGCTACTTCTGATGAGGAGAAGCTACAATTTATCCATACCCAGCGCTGGCTGGATGCTTTCAGGCAACCATGGGAAGCTTACGCGGAAGCCAGACGCAGCGGAATGACACCCAGAGAGGGTGATGCCATCAATCACTTCCGGCTGCCCTATCCACCCTCAGAAGCCCAATACAATGCGGAAAACATGAATGCTGCCATTGCTGAACAAGGTGGGGATAATCCTCAGTCAAAAATATGGTGGATACCACAAAACCGATGATAAAAATGATGAGCATTATCAGAAATTAATTGTAAATTTATAGTTTCTTTGGCCAAATAAAGGGTGCAAACATTTTATTGGTTTAAGACACACCATACACTGATTTACATACATTCGTTTCAAAACAAGAAAACATGAAAAAAAACTACTCAAAAACCATTTTCTTGCTTGCAATCCTGCTGTTCTCCACCATTACAGGGTTAAAAGCACAAACCAATCAATACCTGCATTATGATTGTGCCGGATTTAACTATGTGGCACTTGAAAATGGCTCTCAGTATGTAGCCAACAAGTCAGGCATAACCATTGCAGGTTGGTTTTACGACGATCAATTGAGCTATGGGCAGGGGTTAATGGGTTTCCGGGGCACACAGGGCTTTTACATGATACAACTGGCCAGCGGAAAGATTGAGTGCCGGTTTCTTAATTCAGCCGGAACCCTCTTTGAATATGTTGCGCCCTCCAACACCCTGATCCCTCAGGTTTGGCAACACATCGCCTGGGTGTATAACGGATCAACCATTGCCCTCTATGTGAATGGCATACTCAAGGGCAGTAAACCTGCCAGTGGTACATTTACTGCCACCAATATTGCCTTTGAAATTGGCCGAAGTAATGCGGGAGGCGGTTTGAACTTTTACTGGTGTGGACGCACCGACGAGGTAAGTGTGTGGTCAAAAGCCTTGAGCCAGACAGAAATTCAGGATATGATGGACAATGAACTGGAAGGAAATGAAGCCGGACTGGAGATGTATTATAAGTGTAATCAGGGGGTACCGGGAGGAGACAATACTTCCATCACCAGGCTGATTTCCAATGTATTTTCGCCGGAACGGGATGCTGATCTGCACAACTTTACGATGCAGGGCGAAACTTCCAATTTCAATGGAACACTTGATCCTACCTATCAGGCCATCTCGTTTCCTCCCATTCCCAATAAACTGAACGATGATCCTCCTTTTCAGGTAGAAGCCGTGGCCACTTCGGGGCTGCCGGTATCCTTTGCCATTCTCTCAGGGCCGGCCACCATTTCAGGAAACACCATAACCCTTACCGGAGCCAGCGGACAGGTGGTGGTAGAAGCTACACAGCCCGGCGGTGGCCAATACAATGCTGCTGAGCCGGTAATTCAGCGCTTCTGGGTGCTGGACCCCCAAACTCATGTACCCGATATTGATGCACGCAATCCGCTTCCCGGAAATGTGGCCGTTCCTGAACTCGCACCCATACAACTGGCCGCTATATCAAATATAGAGTTTCCGGAACTGTTCAATGTGGCCTGGGTTAAGTTCAAGATTGAAGGACAAACAGTAGATGCCCAGAATTTTCAGAATGGCCATTTTATTGGATGGTGGACCCCACCCTCATACGGAAATTATACCATCGAAATTCTTTCAGCCAACAATTTTGGTGCTGTAGCCAACCACAATGTCAGTATCAATATAACTTCTTCAGCAACTGATATTACTAAAATAGCGTATAAAGATATCTGGCTCAGCCCAAGCGTAAGCACACAAACCATGGAAGCCGAACTGCCATCATTCCTGGGTGCTTATAATCAGATAATTGCCACGCTGAATGTGCATTGTCCACCGGGTGGATGCGGTGAATGGGACAGGGTGGCTTATTTTGAAGCCAAAGACAAAGAAGGAAACTGGATAGAGATTATCCGTTACATTACTCCATACGGCGTAGCCTGTTCCCACAGCATCGACCTTACCGATTATATGTCAATTTTGCAGGGCAAAACGGCATTCAGGGCAAGCTGTCCCACACTGGATAATGGATTTATGTACGACCTTACGCTCGATTACACTGCCGGCACGCCAGCTTATCCCTACAGCCGGATACAGGAAGTGTGGCATGAAATTTTCCCTTTCGGAGATTATGCCAACCTGCAGCCGGTACCTGATTTTCAATATGAATTTCCTGACAATACGGTGGCCTCAAGATTAAAGCTGCTTTCAACCGGACATGGCTGGGGCGATCTGAACACCAGCAATGCAGCCGAGTTCTATAATGCTACCCATGATATCCTTGTGAATGGCACAAAAAAGTTTACTCAGCACAACTGGAAAACCTGTAACCCAAATCCTGATGCCTGCCAGCCACAAAGCGGCACCTGGTATCACAACCGTGCAGGCTGGTGTCCTGGTTCTATTGCACCCTGGTTTGATTTTAACCTTAATGAATATGTAGCCGCAGGAGACATAACGCTTGGCTATAAATTCTTTGATGGCTATATGGATTATTGCCACCCCAACCATCCCAATTGCGTTACGGGCGTTACCTGCTCCGACTGCAACGATGGTTTCAATCCCGTATTGGATGTGGCCTGCAATCTGGTTTCTTTCTCCAACAGCCCATTCATTATCGTTAATAGCGAAAAGAAACCATTCAATAATAATGTCCTGAGTGTGTTTCCCAATCCTTCAGAAGGACGCTTTGAAGTAGTGGTTACCTTCCCGGAATTTATTCGCGACGGCGAACTTTTAGTTTATGATAATACGGGCCGCCCTGTTTATAGATCTGCCTGGAAAGGCGAAACTACCAGCATCAATCTGAGCAATCAGGCGAAAGGATTGTATTTTCTTAAAGCGGTTACTCCCGGCTGGACTGAAGTGGTGAAGGTGGTTGTGAAGTGATTAGTAATTGAGGATTTGAGGATTTGAGGTCTGCCCGCCTCTGGCGGGATTTGTTGATCTGTTGAGGCGTTGAATGAAGGTATTCTGAAACCGGTGAGCACGCGCTGCGAGTGCGCGCTATCACCGGTTTTTTTCGGGGTAATTCACGGTTAAAAAAATGTTTGAAGTGTTAGATTATGCCATTAAATTCTTCCAGAAATAATCTATGGGCTTCTTCCAGCTTTGCTCTGGTAACTTCTGAAACTTTATTCCATTGCCTGCGGATTTTTCTCAGTTTCAATGCAAGAAAAATATTAAACGCTCCACCTGAAACCAGTGCCAGTCCAGTCCAGAAAATCAGGGTCAGGCCGCCAATAACAGGTTTCCAAATAATGAGAAAAGAAAATATTACACCCAGAATTCCAATAATTAATAAGGACTTCCAACCTGAAATACCAAAACTTTTTATATCAATGGCCGATCCGATGGCCCAGATGGCATGAAACATCAACATAAATCCAATGTAGAGCGGAAGGGTTAATGCTGATACAGCAGGATTGAAGATCAGCAGTAAACCTATAATGGTGGTTAGAATTCCCAGCGCAAACGTCCAGCCCCAATTTTCCATCACCTTGCGGTTTGAGCCGGCAAATACCATTTCTGCAATACCTGTAATGAGGAAGGAAACACTAAAAATGATGGTTAGTGCAAAATAGGACTGCACCGGACGTGAAAATGTCCAGATGCCGGTAGCAATTAAAACAATGCCGATGATAAGGTGTAAATACCAATGTTTAACGGCATTGAAAACTTTTTTCATTAATGGATTTTCCATCTTTAAGTGATTTAAGTGAATAAATATCTGTTTTGAATAGACTTCCGGCTTTTTTGATCAATGTTTGAACAATCCAGTAACGCATACAGGATTTCTAACAATAACCTGAAAGTCTATATCCATGGTAACTGTTGGCAATAATTAAAAATGCAGTTTAACATCGGATAATAAATTGCGTTTTGACAAATATAAGGAAAAAATAAAAGAATTCAGAACAATTAACATAAGTTGGCTGAATTAAAACAGATTAGGTGTTACAATATATTATTTAAATGAAGATTATCGGCAAATCAAAACTTGAATGTTACCAGGAACTTCCAACACCTGCCATGAAAAAATAACCCATTTTGAGCAATGTTTGTCTGATATCTGAAATTGATGTCTTAATTTTGTGATTAAACTAAGTGCATTATGAGCAAACAACAAGAAAGGATTTATATTCAGAAATGGCTGGAAATTAAGCCTTACGTAAAGCAGGTTCCCGAAGATACTTATTATTTAAAGCTGTGTAACAAGGTAAAAAAGGCCATAGTGAATGAGGAAATATCAGATGTATTATTGGATTATATCGAAAAGGATCAGATAGATACGCTGTCCTGCCTGCTTACTTCTTACTTTGAGGATCTTATCTCTGGAACCAATATCTGGAATACTTTTGTAAAATGTCATTACAAACTTTATCGCAAACCGCTACCTTTTTATAGTATTGAAGATTACATTGAGAATGAAATTAACCTGGAGGATGTTCATTTTCTGATCTGGTACTTTATGAATACCCTTCAAGAGGAAAAATTTATTTCCCCTTATAACGATTGGATTCCTGAACTTGCCAATAAAGTGATGGAAATATTTGAATCAGAATGGGAGTATGCTCCAGAAAATAAAATGCTGAAAAAATATTATACCATTGATAAAAAGGAGTCAGATTATTATCTTGCACGAAATCTGACAGATACCATCTTGTTCAAAACTTACCTGTTTTATCCCGATACGACAATTGAATTGTATGAATCTGACATTGAAATCGCTGACAATCTTAAGGAGGAGGATGATATAGAAAATATATTGGTTTATTTGAATTATAACAGGGATACCTCCCTTTATACGAAAAGGACCCGATTGCTCGGTTTCAAAGGCCAGGAATGGGCAGCAGAAATACTGGGAAAGGATCACCCATTACATGATGATTATATGAACATTTCAAAAAAAATAACCGGCTATTTTCTGTACACAGGACAAAACAATCAATACGTTTTCACTGAACATATTGCATCAGGTAAAATATTTAATTTAGTCAAAGAGTCACTTGAAGAACCTCTCAAAACGCTTACTCAGAAAAACACCATTCTGTTTTTGGGAATTGTGCGCTGGCAAAATGAGTGGTGGTTTTCTGGCATATCTGCACAACAACCTTACGATGCTACCTTGGTTGCTAAGGAACGGAATTCGATAGAGAGCAAGATGGCAGTTAATTTCTTAGACCATGAGGAATATAAAGTTGAGGAAGTGATAGAAAAGCAATTCGCAGCTTTTAAAGATTATACTAATGGTTTTCAAATGATTTTCTGCGAATCATCTAAAATTGAGGCGTATTTGAAAGGTTATACCGAACATTATAATACTTATTTAAAGTTATCAAAAAATGAATTAAAGAAGGCAAAAGAAAGATCCATTAAAGAAGGTTTTATGCGAGAAGGCTTTGAATCAATAGATTTTACTGACAGGGCTAAAAGTGGATTGCTCTTTTTCAACCCTAAAAGCGGGGTGGAAGTAGCTCTGGATATCAATAGTGCTTTCCCATCACCTGACAATCCATTCTTCAACGCACAAAAAAGCGGGGAGGCAATCATGCATCTATTCATGTCAGAAGATATTTCAACCGAACTGGCTATGTATTGCGTTGACAATTACAAAGATAAACTGCCCTTTTTCACCGAAGATGATGGAGGCATGTTTCTGCATGACATAGACTTTCTGCTCCGCTTCTGGAAAAAGAACAACTACGTTACGGTTCCTGCGATAACATTTACCGGAAAACAAAAAGATTAAGAAGTGGGATTAAGACCACTTTATCCATTCAGAGTTTTATGACAAAGCATTGCCATTTTCATTTTGCCGGGATATTTTTTCTGCAAAAGCAATAATATGGCCATCGGCATCGGCGAAGTAGCATACCTTGTCTCCCCAGTCACGGTCAGCCACCGGACTGATAAGTTGTGCGCCTGCCCTGAGTGCATTTTCAAATTCTATTTGTACATTCTTTACGTAAAAGTAAAGCTCACACCCTGGAATACCCTTTCTGGAATCCGGGTGGGGTACTTTATCACCCAATATCCTGGCAATCCCTTTGTTCGGCATCAATCCAAGCTTTAATGCATCAGACAACTCAAATTCTGTCATTCCCGGAACATTCAGCTCAGGTTCTTTGCGAAGTAACTTCTGATAAAACCCGCAACTTGCCTGCTGGTCGCTCACGAATAGAATAATCTGTACTTGCTTGATTTGCTTTATCGTAGACATATTTTTAGTATTTTAAAACTGTTATCCGATCTATGAGCTTAGTATAAAAAATCCTTTTTTGCCACTAAGGCACAAAGTCTCACCAGGTTTTAATTACTGATATACAGAGCCTTGTGCAACCTGATAACATCGTGTTTTAATGACATTTTTTCTTATTCCTTTTTATACTGGACTCATATTTCTTTTTATTATAACACTATTATCCGACTAACTTTCAGAACAAGGCATAAAACCTTGTAATTGTTTGATAATCAGTTGTTCGTTTTTATTTTCAAAAAGGCACCCCCTTATTAAAAAGCAAAACTGGTTTGCATCGTTGAAGAAGGAGACCCTCATTTTTTCAGGTATTCTCGTTTAGTACTGCGCAGTAATTCAAATACATCAAGCAAACTTATCAGGTGTATCCTGACTAAGGTAGCCACCACTGAAAATGCTTTTTTTGTATTGGCCTTCTTTTGTATTACAGTCATTAACAGCTGTGCTATGAGAGTACACCAAACTTGTGTGCGGATTGCATTTTCATTTTCGCCATAAAAGTATAATGGAGTTGGAAGTTTTGCTTCATTTTTTAAACAGAAGTTCTATACCCCACCCCTTTTTATACAAAAATGCAATTTCATCTGCTGTACTGTCCATACTGTTGCTGATAAACTCGTAATACCGGTGTTTTTGTCATGTACCTTGGTCTCAGTAATCTTAATAAATCGGCTGTCCGACAAAATTTATTTCCATATTTTTGCTCATGTTGTGCGTTTATTTTGCAAATACAAACTTACAACATGGGGCGAAACTTTCGAGGAGTAACCCCTTATTTTTATTTTAGTCGTTCAGTAGTGGTTTTTAATATTGAATATAGAATGCAGCCCATGCGTTGTATTAAAACTGCATTTTGAATTACTTTGACTGTAATATTTCATGGGTTTGGGCATAAATTATCGTAACTATTTCATTTTATTACATCTGGTATTTGTTACCGGAAAACTATATACGGCTATGACGGTATATACTAATCTGTATTTACATTTAGGCAAACACAATGGATACAGGTAAACTCCCGGCTAATTTTAGCAATTGGCCAGGAGTTTACCTACATCTCTAACAGGCAACAATCTGATTTACTTTCTTTGTTTCACCTTTTTGAAACTGCCATTTTCGCCCAATACTTCAAACAGCCACTCATAAGTACCATCTGAATAAACCACAGCAAGCTCCGGATAGGTTTCATCATATTCTGTATCGACAAACAGCCTGAATTCGACATCACCAAGTTTGGTATTCAGGACGGAGTGATACAGGTCCATATCCAGTTGTGTATTGAGATAGTTTATGTCTGCGGTGGTAGCATCATCAATCATCATTGTGGTGCGCTCTTCAATGGCTGCATAATTCATTGATCCCTGGACTTTTAACGGGCTTACGCTATAATATCCACTCAGCTTAATCACGTCAATCATGTCGGCTGAATAAGTAACATTCAGACTGTAGCCCATCAACTCTTTATTATCTTCTTTTAACGACTGAGTTGCGGTGTAATTGGTACCGCTTCCGCCGAAAGCTGCATTAAATTGATAGGGATTACTCGTAAGGCTGGCGTTCATTGAAGTGGGATTTCCATTTTCGGTAATGACACTGTGATAATTTCCGCTCAGTTCAATGTTACCATCCACACTCAGACTTATGTCGGCATTGGTTGCAACCAGTTCCTCATAGGTTTCGGTTACCCACTTTTCATCCCAATAATCCCACCAGGTTTCAGTATAGCTGATTTCCGTATATTCAAGGTTGTTTAACAGAAATTCCGCATTGTTTTGTTTTAAGGCATGTGCCTGTTCGCTGGCAGGATAAATTATCTTTAACAGTGTTGTACTGGTTTCTGTGAGCTGAAATTCGTTATAAACGAAATTAAAAGTATAAACACCATAGTCCCCCATTTCGATTTCGTCTCTGTTGCCTGATGTATCCGGACGGAAATTGTCCCTCACTTTTGCCAGGTGAACCTTACCCGACTGAAACAGGCTTACCTTTAATTTTTTTTCCCAATCTGCATCCAGCAAATCAGAAAGATAGGACATTGATTGCATAGAAACGGTATTCATCATCTTATCCAGATCAACATTAATTTCCTGAGTGGCATTCCTGAATTCCACCCTGGCTGTTTCGGGTTTCATTTCTTTAACGTCATCCTTGTCGTCCTCGCACGAATTCAGTGCAACAACGAAAAAGATTGCCAGAAATGACATTAAAATTTTCCTTGTCTTCATAGTTTTTTGGTTTAATGAATAGATTAATTTCCTGATGTCTAAACAAAAATAAATACTTTCTATAACATTTGCAACAATTTGCGCAAATAATCATATTAATATTAACTTTATATTATAATTCCATTTTAAAAATGTATAAATACCCTATGTCCTATAAGTATAAACTACTAAACAGCTGCACTGATCTGTGGGTTTGTTGATTTGTTGATTTGTTGATTTGTTGAGGTGTTGAGCCTTTGAAACATAATTCGCGTTAATTGGTGATCTGTAATCTGTGATCTGTAATCGGTGGGTTTGTTGATTTGTTGAGTCGTTGAGTCGTTGAGCCATCGCTTGCCCCCATCAGGCGGACATGCGAGGAGGCCTGTCAGAAAACAAACTTGTAAATCTTGTTAATCCTGTCAAAAAAAGGATTGCCTGCCCGCATCTGGTGATTGGTGATTAGTGATGGTGATTGGTGGTTAGGAATTCAATCCGCAGTCTGTGATCTGTGATCTGTGGATTTGTTGATTTGTTGATTTGTTGAGGTGCTGAGCCTTTGAAACATAATTCGCGTTAATTGGTGATCTGTAATCTGTGATCTGTA
>ENA-UOOH01000211-UOOH01000211.1-fermentation-metagenome-genome-assembly--contig:-NODE-211-length-70259-cov-58.479460_pt1 | contig 70259 bp, 58 predicted proteins | sample MGYA00245778_ERZ724025 | MGnify/ENA primary metagenome ERZ724025 (study PRJEB28704, sample SAMN03018313) | fermentation metagenome | biome: anthropogenic terrestrial biome; feature: soil; material... | reverse complement strand
CCCGAATCTCGGCCAGTCGCCCGGACTGATCATAATCCTGCACCGCAATGGTCTTACCGTCCGGTCCGATGATCCCGGTCAGGGCGTGGCCGACGTAAGTATAAGTGTATTCATGGCCGTCGGGGTCGATAAATGTGACCAAATCCCCGATGTCGTCATACCGGTATTCCGTGAAATTCCCGTCCGGCCCGGTTGCCTTAATAACGCGCCCGGCACCATCACGCTCTAAAGTGATCGAACGCCCGGAACTATGATGGATTCCGCTCGCGTCACGCGCCAGGCTGTTGCCGTTGCGGTCGCTGATGCGCGTAACGCCGGTCAAGCGATCAATCTCGTAAATCAGGCCATCAACCGTTTCTAACTGGAAGTATCTAGGCGTAACGGCACCGGTTTCTTCATCCATATCGGCACCCAGAAAGACATATCCGCCGTCAGCCGTGCGAATTACAGTAACTCTGCCGACCAGCGACAGGCGATCCGGATAACCCGAAACCGACGTGTATTCCGCATATCCAATTCTATTGTTGTACCCGCCCATAGGAAACCGCGGGGTAAAAGCGAAAGTAGTACGTCTGCCGTTTGGCAATGTGATAGTAATATCATAATTGTAAGCCTGAACCACATTGGCTTCCCACAGCGCACTCTGCCATCCATAACCGAAATCACCCTTGCTGTCTTTGCGCAGAGTGTCATAACTGCGGATTAAGCGGGCTGGCAACTGCCCGGCCACAAACTCCAGATCCAGCAGATCCAGACGGTAATTACCGATCTTGAGTTCACCGATAACCGTGAATTCGTCGATTACGCCGTTGCGCTGTCCCAAAGTGTCCTCAGCCATCAATCGCACTTCGTAAGGCCCGTTTTCCAGCATGGTGGTGTCCCAGACACCCAGATAATTCTCTATCGGCGTCGTACCTTCCAGAACCGGAGTCCAGCCAGACGTACTGCCTGCCGGACGACATTCCATCCACCAACGGCGCAGGGATGAAGAGCGCACATAACCATGCAGGTTGACTCTTCCGCTGACACGATCCGCGTTATCCGTCACCCGGAAATCCACTTCCGGCGGTGTCAACCTATTCTGCGCGGTGACTGTCAGTGTTGCCGCAACACTATGATCCGGCAGACTGACGGTGACCGTATAATCAGCGTCAGCTACGATCTGCCCGGTTGTGTTGCGTCCATCCCATTCCTGGCTGATCCCGTTGCCACGGCCACTGAATTCGCGGACCAGGTTGGCCTCAGCATCGGTAATCCTGATGCCCCAAAGCGCCTCCATAGCCAGCCGCGCACTAATCAGCGTCGTATCATTCCAGCCGTCACCGTTGGGCGTGAACGGATTGGGATCCGCGCTCAATTCGGAGAGGGAATTGTCAACCGTAAAGGTTACTGTTTCCGAAAGTGTGGTGCGCCCGGCGCGATCCTCTGCCACAGCATGCAACCGATGCGTGCCATTGGCCAACCTGTAAGTCGCATAAGTGCCCTGATACGGTTCCTGATCAAGCTGCGCCAGCGCCTTATCGTCCAAATAGAAGGTGACTTTCACCCCGAGCTGATCATCAATTACTTCCGCCCCATAGGCCATTACTCCGCTGACGACGCTGCCTTTTGCCGGGCTGGTAATGCTCACTTTGGGAGCTGTGTCAGCATTGTTGACCGTAAAGGTGCTGCGGATCGAGGAGCTGTTCTCAGCCAGATCATTGCCGCTGAGTTCCAGTGTATATAGGCAATTATCCATGGCATGGGTATCCAGCAGTCCGAGGCTGCCTTGGCTGATCGGCCTTTTCCCTGAGCCAACTTCTTGAAATGCAGCCGGATTTGCCCCGCTTCCGATCGACAGCCGGTAACTGCTCAATAGTGCATCTTCGACATTGCCGATGACATTCTGATAACCTTGTACCTCTCCGCCGTCCACCGGTATTTGAATGCTGAGCACCGGCGGCGATATATCGAGCACAGTTTCACGCACTACGCTGCGTGCCTGTGTAGCATATTCCAAGTCAATAGCAGTAATAAGGAGACGGTATTTTCCTTCTGGTGCTACCGCCCCGAAACTGTCCCGCCCATCCCAGACAGCCCGGATAGCTTGTCCCCTTCCGGCATATTCCTTGATAACAGCTGCGCCAGCGTCCGCTACTAAGACTTTCCAATCAGCCGGACGCGTTAGTTCGGCAGTAACCGTTACCACATCCGCCCGACCGTCGCCATTTGGCGAAAAAGCCTCCGCCGAAATGTGGCTGCGAATAATACCCGGGCGCGTTACAAAGTCCTCAATCGGACAGGACAACAGAATGGCAGCCGCCACGAATGCCGCCGGATCAATAATCTCCGCATTGATGAACCATGCATCAATGACCCCGGCAGCCGGGACATATGAGCAGGCGAATGCGTCCATCGCCTGCTCCAATTGAGCGGCCCAGGTGGTCAGGGCTTTCAATAGCGGTACGTGCCGCTGGGAGGTTGCGAAAACATCCCCGGCCATCAAAAGCGCCGACTGGCAAATACCACTCCAGGAAGATTCCACAAAACGAAACGTCGAAGCATAACTGAACGGATCAAACACCAAATCGTTACATTATGCTTCTATGCGGCAATTTACATCATTTTGCGGCAATTTTCTACATGAAAATGGCTTGCTTCAGCTACAGAGTTTCTCCACTATCGCTCTTTAACTTTATTGGAATACAGATGCATAATTATCTCAGAAAAAGGAAAGCCCCGGCCAAGTGATTTCTCGCCGAGGGCAATACTGCTACCTCTGTTGCTGGATCTTCACTCTCCCTCCAGCGCCCTGCGCATCCCTTCCACATCAAGTATCTTAATCGAGGCGCGATGGTAATCGATGAGGCCTTCGTCCCGCATGCGCCCCATCTCGCGCGACAGCGCCGGCCTGGTTACATTGAGGAAGTCCGCCATTTCATTGCGATCCAGCGGCAGCACAAACATCTCTTTGCCAGTCTGACGGTATTGCTCGAGCAGATAAACGACAACCTTTTCCCGTACACTCTTGAGCAGCAAGAACTCGACCTTGCGATTCAGCACTAAGGCCCGGTTCGTCACAATGGAGAGCATATTGTAAATCAATTGCTGATGATAAGCGCAGTGCTTTTGGCATTGCCCAACGATCGATTGCGCCTGGATAAACAGCACCTCGCAATCGCTCTGCGCCACCACTGTCGCCGGCCAGATCGGCGTATCCGAAAAGGCGGCCATCTCACCAAACATCATCGGCCGCTCCAGTAAAGTCATAATCAGCCGGGACCCCGCGACAGATTCTTTAGTAACAGCGGCGTTGCCTGCGACCACAATCCCCAGAGCGGAGAGGGGTTCCCCCTCTACGGTCAGCAGTTCATCCTTATGATATTTACGCACCACCGGCTGCAGACAATGCAGCATCGCGGCCAGTTCTGCGCGGGAAATGTCCCGAAACAGGGAACATTGATCCACCTTTTCCGCCAGATGCTCCATCTATAAAAACCCCTTACTGGCAATTTGCGCCTTTGCTTTTTGGTAACCATGGTTACCGACTCGTCATCCTTATTCTAGTATGCTTAAGGCAAGAAAACAAGTTGATTGGAGAGTTCGCAGATGAAACGCAATATAATCAAAATTGATGAAGAAAAATGCACCGGCTGCGGTTTGTGTGTCAACGCCTGCCACGAAGGCGCTCTGCAGCTGATTGACGGCAAAGCCAAGCTGGTTACAGACTCATATTGCGATGGACTGGGTGCCTGCCTGCCGTCCTGTCCCGCAGATGCCATCCATATTGAAGAGCGCGAAGCAGACGCCTTTGATGAAGAGGCTGTCAAACAGCGGATGCTCAGCCTGAAGGCGCAACAACAACATCAAGCGCATGAGGCTTCCGGATGCAATTGCGGCAGCGTAAACGACAGACACTGTTGCAATGACAACGCCAACAGCAATGCTTCTGCAGCACCCGAATCCCGGCTGCGCCAATGGCCAGTTCAGATTCAACTGGTACCGGCGAACGCGCCCTACCTGGAAGGCGCACATCTGTTAGTAGCGGCTGATTGCACCGCTTACGCCTATGCCAACATTCATAACGACTTTATGCGCGGCAAGATTACGCTGATTGGCTGCCCCAAACTAGATGATGCCAATTATGCAGACAAATTCACCGAGATTCTCAAGAGCCGCAACATTAAGAGCATCACCATCCTGCGCATGCAAGTCCCATGCTGCGGCGGAATTGTCCACGCCATCAAAACGGCCATGGTCAACAGCGGCAGGATGATCCCCTGGAATGTAGTTGTAATCGATACTGACGGCAATATTGTTGAGGAGTGATCAAATAATGACTGTACCGCGCACATCCAAGCCAGCCGCTACCGCCACGCGCAAGCCATTTCCCTGGCAAAAGGTAATTCAGCTATTAGCGTTGGTAGTGTTCATTGTGCTGCTGGTCGTGGGGAAAAACCAGCTCTGGATGCTCTTGTTCGCTGCCGGCACCATCCTGACGATCTTCTTTGGAAGATTTTACTGTGGCTGGCTCTGTCCGATGCAAACTATCATGACCGCCGTGGACGGTGCCGGTCGCAAAGTACACCTTAAAAAGCGCGCCATCCCCAAATGGATCCAGCATCCAGCCGTCCGGATCGTGGCGCTGATCTTATTCCTGGCGCCGCTTGCCTTGACCGTGATCACGGGGCGTCGCTTACCGGTCTTACCGGCTTTGGTGATTATCGCAGCCGTACTGACTGTCTTCTTTCCGGCAGCCCTGTGGCACCGTTTCCTTTGTCCGTTCGGGACCATTCTTTCCTTGCCCGCGCGCGGCACGAAGCGATTTCTAAAGATCAACCGGGATAGCTGCGTCAGTTGCGGCGTTTGTCAGGTAACCTGCCCGGGTGGAGCGATCACCCAGGACGACGCTGGCCAGTATACCATTGATCAACGTTATTGTCTGCAATGCAGCGAATGCCGCGAAAATTGCGCACAGCAGTCCATTGACTTTGGAGGCTAACATGATGATTGCCGCAACACAGTGAAACGCTGTCCACAAGCGTCAAACAGCCCTGCGCTATCTGGCAGGGCTGTTTTTATGCGACACCTCATATTTTGATTTAATTTGTCCGGATTTTCTTCGCCCGAATTTACTTCGCCCGGAAGGACTTCAGAATCGCCTTAATATCCTTTTCCATCTCTTTAGCCCTCTTGTAATCATCAAGCGCCTGTTTCTTTTCGTTTTTATCCTTAACTTTCGGGTTGTTGTAGATTTGCAGCAACGTATTAATCGGATTGCGTGCATTCAGGAAAAAGTAAAACTTTACGTCGCGGGAAACCCCGATCTGCTGCGCCCCCGCAATTTTATTCTTCGTAACGTAATCATGAGTGCCGATATAGAACATGGTCAAGCCCAGATTCTTTTTGGATTTAGCATGATAATTTTTGCCTGCTTTGCTATTACCGAGAAAACTAATTTCAAGAAAAGACGATTGCTGATGGATCACATAGTTGCGATCCCAGCTGACTGGGAACTGCAATGAAAACTTGAATTTATCATTGCTATATGTTTTAAATTTCGCAGCAGCACCGTTTTTCGCTTCGACATGGTACCCGGCAAAAGCAACCGCCAAAAGCAGCCCAATTATCAAAACCGCTTTAATTTTTCTGCCACCTGACATCTTTGATAACCTCCCTGAATAACACTTCACCAAAAATATCCTCTTATTCATGATTTCCACTTCTTTGTAGCAACTCCTCCCCGGTCCTCAAAAAACCAATTATTCCCGGAAACAACCTCTGAGCGCCTGCATCTTCAAAGGATCCAAGCCTAGATTTAACTTCTTGACATTTTGGCAATCCCATTTACAATTTGTCAAAAAGACATTATAATATAGCTATGATAACACGCAATTTGGCAACCAAAATTCTCGCTCAGGCCGAGAAATTCCCGGTCGTCGCGCTGATTGGGCCGCGGCAATCGGGGAAAACAACATTGGTGCGCAGCCTGTTTGCTCAAAAAACATATGTCTCACTTGAAGATCCAGACCGCCGGGAGTTTGCCTCACAGGATCCCCGGGGGTTTTTGCGTGCTTTGCCTGAAGGGGCCGTAATCGATGAGGCCCAACGGGTGCCCAGCCTGTTCTCTTACATGCAAACTGTTGTCGATGAGTGCAATGAACCGGGTTATTTTATCCTGACCGGTTCACAGAATTTCCTGCTGCAGGAGGGGCTCTCGCAATCACTGGCAGGCCGCGTTGCACTCCTGAAATTAATGCCGCTTAGTCTTTCAGAACTGAAAGCCACGGGCTACCTGCTCACCAACCCGGAGGAGTATATTTTTCGGGGATTCTACCCCCGCATTTATGATCGCGACATTGCGCCTTCTGATTGGTACCCCAGCTATATTCAGACTTATCTTGAGCGTGACATGCGTCTGCTCAAGAATATTGCGGATCTGGATGTCTTTCAACGTTTCCTGCGGCTATGCGCCGGACGCATCGGACAGATTTTGAACCTATCCTCATTGGGGGATGACTGCGGCATTTCGCATAATACCGCCAAAGCTTGGCTTTCAGTCTTAGAAGCCAGCTATATCATTTTCTTGCTGCGCCCGCACTATAATAACTATAGTAAGCGGCTCATTAAATCACCCAAACTCTATTTCTATGACCCGGGATTAGCTTGTTCCCTGCTCGGCATCAGCAACCAGAACCATTTAGCAACCCACTACCTACGCGGCGGCCTGTTTGAATCCATGATGATCTCCGAACTGATTAAGACGCGTTTCAACGCCGGACTGGAGCCCAATTGCTGGTTTTGGCGTGACCAATCGGGTCATGAGGTGGATTGCCTGCTTGAAACGGCCGTAAAGCTGACGCCTGTTGAAATCAAAATCAGTAAGACTGCCTCTCATGATTTCTTTAAGGGGCTGCATTACTGGGGCAAATTAGCGGACGTCCCGGCGGAACAAACCTATCTAGTATACGGCGGCGATGACACTCTCTCGCTGTCTCAGGGAAATCTCGTGAGCTGGCGCAAAGTCTCCGACCTGCCGAATACTGATCAATAAGAAAAAAACAGCATCAAAGAGGGCAGGGCTTACTGAGATCGGGGCCCCGTCAATCCGGCAGGGCGCGCGTTGAACACTCAAAAAAACGAACGAATTTTTCTATTAATGTTTCCTGGTAAATTAGGCATCTGTTTTTGGCCATACTGCCAACCAACTGCTCATCCCATGGTATCTGTAAAGACTGCAGCCGCTTTAACTGAGCTGTGTCAAATTGCGGCGCACTCGCGACGGCATCAACGCTGCGTCTGTGTTGCTCAATCGCCCATAAATAACTCGCTGTATCATAAAACCACGGTCGAAATAGCCGTTCATAACGCGCTGCTATGGCAACTCCGATTTCAAGTCCACCAATATCAAAATCGCCGGCATAATTAATTCGTACTCCGGATGCAGCCAATTGATCCATGAGTCTGTAGGCTGCAATGCTTGGCTGGCCGCTGGGACAAACCAGTGGCGGAAGCGACCGCAGCGAATGCAGTTGGCTATCTATAATCGCACTAAAAACAGAAGGGTTTTCAATCACCCAAACGTCCGAGATAGCCTCCCAGCCAACTCGAGCAGAGTCAAGTAAAAACCGTAGTGTCAAAACGAGCGGCGTTTTGTTACAAGCAGCATTATCCAACATCGATGCACATGGATCTTCCGCTTTCAGCCGTAATCCAGCTACAAAAACCTGTGATGAAATATCATCGTCGAGCAAGCCAGCCAGGCGAAGCAAATATCTCCTGCGTTCTGCACCCTCCACCGTCCCGGCGGTTCCCGCCAGAAAAGCAATCCCGCTCAATAATAACCTTCCAGCCGGCTGATCAACATCCAGGGCATGCGGATCCCCGGTCAGACTGGCAGCAAAAACGGGTAACCGGATACCTTGGCGGCCATCTCTTTCTCCACCCTGCCCGTGCGCCAGGAACTTCCCCTCTGATAGTCGTAATAAAGCCTCTGTGATAATCACCAGTGTTTGCGCAGCCGAAACTCGATCCGTCTTGAACAGTGTCTGTAGTACCCGGTAACCTTCACCTTTACGTGCTTTCAATTCCGCCAGCCAAACTGCCACAGCAGTATTAGCAACGCGCCTTTCCGGCTGTGCGAACAGACTCTCCCAGGCGCTGCTTATTTGGGCTCGTTCTGCGGATTTAGCCACCAGCTCCTCTTCAAAATAGGCCGAGAGCAGGTCCTCAAGACTAGTGGCGAAAGTACTCTCGCGTAAGATCCGATCCACCTGCGCCACCGCAATCTTAACTGTACCTGTTCCTGCCAGCTTACATCCGAGGAAACCTGACAACACCGCCCGCTCTTCTTTACCCAGATCGGTCAAATATGCATTTCCGGTCATTCGCCCCAGTGAGCGGTACTTATCACGGATCGCGGCAAAGAGCCGGTCAAAACCGGGCTGCCTGAAATAATTATCAACCGGCTGCGCGCCCCCGTCCCGCATGCTGTTATTACTCCCCCCACTCGTCATAGCAGCGCTTCTGCCGGCCGGTCCGGCTGATCTGGCTGGTCAATCAGCTCGCGGGTTTTGCCATTCCAGCGGTAGCGCACCCGCGCCACATAATGAGCATTTGAGGGTCTTAGCAGCTCATATATTGCCAGCCGGGGAACTGTATCATAACAACCCCACAAAATCTGACTGGTCATGATATAGTCCAAATCAAGCTGTGTTAAAAGTTCGAACATATCTCTCAGATTCTCTTCGTCAACACCGGCAAATGCTTCATCCAGCGATATGATTCGTGGTGCGGACGGCCTGGCATCCTGATAGCGGGAATGTACGGCCGACAGAAGCGGTACATACATCGCCATCGCCTTTTCCCCGCCGCTCAAAACATTAAAGCGCGCATCTGTCAGCTCCTTCCGCGGATCCTGCCCTTTTTGATAAAAGAGCGTAAAGTGAAACCAATTACGATAATCCAAAAGGCCGCGAATACGATCTTTTAATGTCTCGTCATCACTCAGATCTTCTTTTGCCCATTGTACCCGGGTACGAAAATGTTCGATTATTTGCTCGATCTGTTCAGTACGCAGCAACCGCACATCAGTCTTTAGGAGACGCACCAATTCTTCAGTATCCAATTCACGCCCGCTCTGCGCGGATTGAGGCTCCCAGCGCAATTGCAGCTTGAAACCGCCGGAAGTTACGCGGGCGGCCATTAACTTATTAATCCCTTCAACCCATTCCTCGGCTCTGAAGATTTTGCGTCGAATGGCTTCACCCACGCTATGCAGGATTACGCGTTCGAATAATTCACGATCCTTGGTACTTAATAATGAATGTTGTTCTTTGATGGCTGTTTCCAGCTCCTGCAGCAGGTGTAATGGCGTAATTGGGTTCTGCCGGTCACGCATAAAGACCACCAGAATACGCTCACCATCGCCGCCTTGAACAATGGCAGGAACATAGCCCTGCAACATCTGGTTTGTGGCATAAAAAGTATCGTAAACCGCATTTTTAGAACTTTCGGGCATCCTCTGCCCGAGTTGGCGCGACAAAGCTTTCACAATTTCATTGCATCTAAGTATGATTGCTTCCGTCCCTTCCGCCTCCTCCGCCCCTCCCTCCGGGGCGGTCGGGGCTACCAAGGAGGCCAGGGCGGCCACCAGGCCCAACTTGCATTCCCTTTGCCATCCAGCCAGGGATTCTCGAAAACCCTGTTCTATAGTTGCATAGTTTTGTTGTGCTGCTTGAAGTGCCACTTCATGCCGCGCTATTGCCAGTTGTTCTGCTTGCATGTCTTTTTCCAGACTGCGACGGCGATCTTGACATGCACTGCTGCGTTCTCGCAATTCTTCCAGTTCACGGTGGACTTCAGACAACCCAAGCCGGTTTAGAAGATCCTCCAAAGCTACTGCTCTTGCTGACAGGAGATGTAACCTATCCTCTAACTCAGGGAGGTTGTTCTGCTCCTCTGCGACCGTAACTGCTGCCGCCTCTTGATCCTCCAACAGGCGGTGATAATCATTACGATCGCGACAATAAATCTTCCATAAAGTCTCGAATTCACTGGTGACCTCATAGTAATCCCGGCAGCACGCTAATGCCCGTCTGATTTTCTCGACATCATCAGTTTCCAGAAACCAGCCGGAAGTTGCATTCTTAAATGCCAGTACGGCCTCTTGCCACATTTCGCCTGCAGCATACCAGATTTTTTGATCCTGTTCCAGTTGATCCTGACAAAACTCGTAAGCCGCCTGTAAACTACGTAATCCCATTTCGACTTTGCTCAAAAGAACAGGCTTTGGAAATCGCGCTAATTCCCCGGCCAGCTTCCCCATCCGCGCTTCCAGTACAGCCATAGATGCTGCCAGATCAGCAATTTGCACCTCTGTTCCGTTAATTTCCACCCGTAAGGCACTGATTCTTTCATGGCGCGTGCGACGCCGACTTTCTTCACCGATGAATTCAGCCCGGGGTTTGATGGCCGCCTGACCTATTAAAGACCCCAAACGGTAGGTTCCATCCATGCTGACCCGCACAGGATCAGGTACCGCCGTTGGGCTGGGTGAGGCTGCCGCCAAGGGAGCTGGATCAACCGATATCGTGCGCAGAATGCTGTCAATAGCAGCAGCGGACGGATACCCGTCTCCGCTGCAAACAACGGGTTTCAGATAATCTGCCAAAGTGCAGCGGGACAGTAACGGAGCAGGATCAATCCATACTTCTTCTTCACCGGCGTTGCATACTACCATGCCGTTTGTCTGAACCCAGGCATCCAAAAGCCCCGCTTGCTGCAGCACAGATTCCAGAACCGCACGGGTTTGCGCATCTACCTCCGGGTCGAAATCACAAAGCGCATAAAACGGAGCGCCTGTCCCCTGCCGACGCAGACGGGAGCGCTGGCGTTCCTCAGTGCGCAAAGGTTCAGGATCCTGCTGACTTTCCCAGCCGCGCAACTCAGCCAAAAGTTGCGTACGGTGCCGTTCCTGTCCCTTTTTCTCAAATTCCAGCGTCATATATTCCTGCTGTAATTTATACCTGTGCTCCTCAACCTTTGGCCTGATCAATGCCTCCAAAGCTAAAGTCCCGGTTTCACGATTAAGTGATACCTGCCTCAGGATCTCTTGCATCGTCTCTTCCGCCAGCCTCAGCTCCTGCAGGGCATTCTTCCAGTGAAAGACCTGCTCCTGAAAATCTTCAACCGCTTCGTCCCAGGCAGTTTCCTGGCGGCGCAGGCTGATCTCTGTTTCATCGCGGCGGCGGCGCGCTTCACCCAACTGTTTTTCGGCAATCATCTTTTCATGAAGTCGCTGTTGTACATTTTCTGCAAGCAGTAGTGCCTGTTCCAAATGTTGTGCCCAGTTTTTCAGAGCTCCCCGCCAGCCATCCCAGTCAATCTCACTGGCCTCATCGGTACCCGCACGCCATGGCTGGACATACACGTCGTGCGACAAAAAACGGGACTCCTGTGCCAAAGTATCCAATTCCCCCAAGAACCTCTGTTGACGTTCCTCAGCTTGCGCCAAGGCTGCTTTCAAGGCCTCGATCCTGAATAGGATATCCTTTAATCTCGCCTGTGCCTGATTCCATCTACGCATAACGCAAGCTTTATCATGTTCAAGACCATGGATCTGTTCCTTAACCCGCTGCAGTTCGTCCTCAGTACTGATGGCCTCATGTTGTGCAAGCGTGCTGATACGTCCCTCAACCGACTTTTCTTCTTTCAGGAATTCGTTTTGCTCATGCTCGGCCTTGGCGATCAAAGCTTTTGAAGACGCAATCTTACCCTTTATCGCATCTAATTCAGCTGCTTGTTTGTGACGCTCCTTATGACGGAACAGTACTTCCCGACTGGCTGATAACAATAAAGCCTCATTGTAAGTCTGATAAGCTTTTTGCAGCTTATCAGCTTCCTGACGATGCATTTCCAACTCAGCCAGGTGATCCGCAATCTCGTCCATTTCACCCAGAACCTCTTCCAGGGGACGCAGTTCATCTTCTTGCAGCGTCGGAAGAGCACCGGTCAAAATCTCATAAATCGTAGTCGGTTTAAAATCCTTAGATAGTTTGGGACTGCGCAACTGGATCAGTAGATCGAGTAACTCCCCGTAACTGTTTTCATCGGCATAACCGAACAGATGCTTATTCACAAGGCGTTCATATTCGCCTTGCTCCGTGACAACCGTTCCCCCCTCACCGATTCTGGCAGCCAGTTCGTTACGAGTTAACGGAATTTTGGTTTCTTCGCCACTGCCATGTTCGCTGCGATAAAGCTTAAAATCCTTATTGATACGGCGATTATCAGTAATCACAAATCCCCAGAAGTTGACACCTGCTACATTACGGCGGCCACGCAATCCGATTCCGATAGTGAGATAACGCTCTCGATCAGCGTCCTGGAATTCCAGATAAAGGTAAGCGGTGCGTTCATTATGACCATCTTCGCCATCAAGCAATAAATAGTACTCAATGCGCCGATCCCGCGAACCAAAAGGATCCAACCGCCATGGCCGCTTATCCCCATCAAGCACTAAGGGGATGAAACTCTGCATAGTGACAGATTTACCGGAGGAATTTGCTCCCCGTAATATGAGGCGACCATCTTCCAAAACAAATTCGGCGTCATCGTAATACCAGAAATTCAGGAGTCCAGCACGGTTCATTTTCCAGCGCTGAGGCATCCGCCTTCCTCCTCTCGGCGTTCTGCTATCGGATAAGTCCCTTCCCAGCGCGCTAACGCCGGGCTTAACAGCACTGTCTGCTCATCCGGACAACTGCCCAGTTTCCACTCAACCAGGTGAGCGATCACAGACCCAGACAAATCTGTTGTGGTTTGCGACTGGTGTTCTTTGCTCCAATATTTCCCATAGTGTTCGCGCAGCTTATTCAGCATTTGCTCCAAGGCGGTTAATGTAATCAAAACACTGCCATCCGCTTCCCGCTGGATCTGATACATGCTTTGTAATACCGGATTTTCGTAAGTGCGTCTGAGTTCACCTGCCAGCAGCAGACAAATATCAGAAACTACTTTCGTTGTGGGAAAAACCTCACATTCGCTCGCACCATTGGATTGGACCAGGATCAGTCCTTCGCCAAAACGCTGTCCTTCCAGGCCTGATATCGCACGCAAGTTATTACAAACCGCCTGATGCTTTGCAGTTATATAGGAATGCTCTTCCGGAGACCATTCGCTATCAAGGATTACGGGCTCCTGAATCAAACGCCGAAAAATGCTATGTCTTAGTTTCTGAGCCCGACCTTCTGCAGTTTCAGGATAGACTCCAGCGGCCAAATCATTGACATTCACATAGTACGAGAGCTCTTTCTCGAAATGGCGTAATACAAAATGAACCACCTGTGAGGATTCATAAAGGATATCAAGGTCCTGCCGAACCCATTCACCCTCATCACCGTCTACTACTGTCAATATTCCCAGTTCTCTCAACTTACGCAAAGCACGAGCCAAGGAAAGCCTATGATCATAATTGGTCAGATCAATGCCTGCAATTTCGGCCTTGTCATGCAAAAAACCCGCAATATGTTCCAGGACAGCGCTCACCATTTCGGAGAGTAAGAACTGTTCACCATCACTCTTATCTTCTAAATACCACAGGCAAAAGGAAAATAAGCCGTAATCCCGCGGGTCGCTAAATTCAGCAAACCCCATCCAAGGGTAAGCTTTACCAGGTACTTTTTCCAACTTAATCACCTGACGGGTGAAGATCAGATTAAATCCGCAATATTCCTGAAACCATTCCTTTAATTCACGATAATTGCGTCGTATGGCATTATACATCTCCGGATCATCAGTTTTGACCACCCAGGTTCTGCCAAGCAGGGCTTGGGCACAAAGCTGCGTTTCTTCCAACCGATTTTCTTTGACCATATGGTTCCTGTTCTTCAGCCGCATCACTTAATCCGCCCTTCAGTATTACCCAGGCTTTGAAAATGCAAAGTGTAATCGGGCATCTCCAAATCACCATCCGAACTGTGCAAAACAGCCCGACACTCGTCAGCCGGGTTCTCAACCTTAACAACCACACCTTCGGCGATCCGGGCACGGCGCGACTTATTGGCATGACAGGCACCAATCCACGAAAGCAATCGATTGCGGACAAGCGGGTCAATAGTCTGCATATCCGAGATGCGTACTTTCCCCGCCGCCAGAAAATTGTGCAGTAATGCACGCTCATATTCCTGTTCCTGGAAGTGAACGCTCCTTGCCCGCTCTATGTCAGCCGCTTTACTGATAATGGGAGTAACACCGTTATCGCGCAAGCGCTGCCTGCTTCGGGAGCGCAAAGCGTAGCGGTTGGGTGGTTCCTCCCACATTGAGATGCCGGTAGACTCCGTACTTTTAGTCTCCATACCCTGAAAACGACGCGCGCGATAGAGACCAAAAGCATTAGCCGCTAATGTATGGGCCGTGTTAATATCAGTCAGGGAAAAAAACCATAAACCCAGATGCTCCAATTCATGTCTCCGACTCAAGCCGCTCTGCTGCCTTTCCTGAATGCGTCGTGCATAATGTACTACCCGGGTTATAGTATCCCGGGTGCGCTGTTCCAGAAAGGTGACTTCGCTGCGCTGCCCCCCTGTTCCGCAAAACCAGCGGATGATATTGTCCCAATCCTGTTCTATGCGGCGGATCTGTTCCTCCTCCGGCAGGGGTTCTTCATCCAATTGCGGAACAGCAGCCTGATCAGCCTGAAGACAGCTGAAAAACACACTTCGGCATTCCCCTGGCAATTTTCGCAGCGTCGCTTCAATTCTGGGCGCTTCGCGCTGTAACCCTTTTACAAAATCCTGCAGATAGGATGTTAGTGACGATTTATATACTAAAAATGTTTCTGTTAGCATTAATTCTTCCGCTTTATTTGTTTGAAGACTGGCAATGTAGTCCGCGGCTCCCCGGGTTAGATTGTCAAAAGCCTGATATATTACACGCCAAAGATTTAGTGCTTTACCGGGCGCAAAATTCCCTCGTGCAGTTTCGATCTCCAATAACGCGGACGCGATTTCTTCAAAATGACTGGGCTCCAGAGAGCCCCCAAATCCACGCAGCTTTTCCAGGCCCGCTACCATACGTTCAATTTCAACGGCATAAGGTGTCATCTGATAGCGAAAGCGCTTGCGCAAATATTCTTCTATCGAGTTCGAATGCCCGCCGTCGTGCCTTGGGACCAGGTTTTTCCAAGTCACCAGAGCGTCCAGGTCCTTTTGACATTGTTCCGGTGTATAACCGCCAAACTCATTCAGGTATTCGCCAGCGGTGGCCAACGCCAATACGCCATCATACACATCTTCCGGGCGCAGCCAATAACGCAGATGCTGATACTGATCATAAAAAAAGCGCATGATCGCCCGGTAACGCCCTACGTTTTGCGCTGTCAGATAGCTTGTCTCAATCAATGGTTTGCTTATTTCCAGGGGCAATCCAATCCACTCCAGATATCAAGGTGTCACCAAATAATGATCTCTTGCTCTCCTTGTTTCGAGAGTTTCCAGAATAGTTCCTGCTAATCTGCTGGCATTACCCTTGTCCACCCGCTTCCGGCTACTGGCTTTGCCGATCGAGATCTGCTAAAATTGATTTGCTGATGTGATCGATAGATGGGGATATGGGAGGTGAGTTTTTTGGACGAAGTACGCGGAACGAATGTCTTGCTGGAAAATGTGGTTTCTCAGTTTCAGGTGTTTGGTGAAGGCTTGATCGACATCCGCCGGATTGTGGACAGTCACAGTGATCGTTTTGATCGCCTCGAGACCAGACTGGATCGCTTGGAAATGAGATCCGACCAGCTGGAAGCGACCAGCAGCAAGGAACATCATTTAATGCTGCAAATGATCAAAGAACTCAACGAAGAATAGGGCAAGCTGAAAAGGGCCAAATAGCTTCATTCATGATCCAAACATTCATGATCTAAATAGGTCCGCCCCCAATGAATGCCCATGCTATAGCAAAATCGAAAATTCCGCTGACCGGATTTCAAAAATCGCCCGGTTGGCTTTTTTTTATTTCGGACGCGGCTGGCGTGCGCGTGAACACTCGGGAGTTTTGTGCGCCCTGGTGCGCCCTTTGTGCGCCCTGGTGCGCCTTTGTGCACCCTCTTGACATTAGGTAACTGGTTGTGTTTTAATATGGGTAATGGGTTACGTATTGAAAGGAGGCGCATTTTAAATGAGTGAGCTGGCACAAATGGATGAGCTTGCCCAAAAAGCATTCATCTTTGCCGAAATCTTTGCAGTATCCAACAAGCTCCAGGCCTTGGGGGATAAACTCGATCGGCAAATTACCATCAAGCAATGGCTGCTTTTAGCCGCCATTTCAAAATCAGCAGTTGAGGCACCCTCAATCAGTGAGATTTCCGCCCTGATCGGAACCTCGCGGCAAAATGTAAAGAAAATGGCGCTCCTGCTCGAAAAACAAGGGTTTGTAAACATCCGCAAAGATCCGAACGATGCCAGAGTTTTGCGGGTGGTACAGACTGCGAAGTGTGTTGAGCATTTTAGAGCCAGATACAACATGGAACTGGAGTTTTTGGAAAAGCTTTTCAGTGGTCTGGATGGCGCGTTGTTGAGCGGATTATGTAATGGTCTGATCAAACTGACCGATAATATCAGTATAATGGAGGCGCAAAAACAAAATGAGGAGCAATAGAAAAGTAATGCTAATAATAATCAGCGTGGTTCTTTTAATTGCGGCCATAATAGTCGTGTTCTTCAATATCCCCTGGTCAAGGGCAAGCCGTGAATTCCGAATCTTGGCTGAACGCTTAATGACCGAGGCCGAGGGCGAGGCCACTACCAGTACCGACACCACCTCGACCACCACAGAATCAGACGTATTTACGGAAGACGACATCGCGCACCTGCCGTTGCCGGTGCAAAATCACTTTCGATACTGCGGGTATCTTGGCACACCCAAAATGTCGGCTATGAGAATCAAGTTCAAAGATGTGGATTTTTCCATGGGGCTGAACAAGCCGACCATCAAGATTGATTACACCCAGTATAATTTCGTCGGCGCTTTGAACAGAATCGCGTATATTGACAGTTCCATGTACGGCATCCCCTTCGAGGGCATCGACTCCTTCGTCGGCGGTAAGGGATCCATGAAAGGCATGCTGGCGAAGCTGTTCACGCTGTTTAATCAGACCGGTCCGGCCATGGATCGCGCCAGTCTCGTCACCTTTTTGGCGGAAAGTTTAGTCATTCCCAACGTTGCCCTGCAGAGTAATATCACCTGGCAGGCAATTGACGATTTGCACGCGCAGGCGACCATTTCTTATCGAGGCATCAGTGGCAGCGGCATTTTTACCTTTGCCGAAAATGGTGCCATGATCTCTTTCACTACTGACGACCGGGAGGCCACCGACTTTGACGGTCAATCCAGACAGATAAGGTGGACGGCAATACTTGATGATTATGTCGAAAAAGACGGCATTAAAGTGCCTAATGTCCTTCAGTCCATCTGGCACTATCCTGAAGGCGATCTTCTTTACTTCGACAGCAAGGATATCGAGATTGAGTTTATTTGATTAAGCACTTGTCCTTAGCCCTTGGAAAAAGAAAACACATCGGCTATTATTAAATAGTACCGATAATATACAGAGGCAGCCTGCTTTACCGCGGCTGAAAACTCATGGTCAGAAAGGACATCTGATATGGAAAGAACGTTGATTCGTGACATTACTCCCGGCACCCGCGCCAAAGTGCGGGGGTTTGTGGAAAACCTGCGCAACAAACGCACGATGGCCTTTATCGTTGTCAAAGACATTACTGGTAAACTGCAATTGACGGTGGAAAAAGAGAAGTACCCTGAAATCGCCGCCGAGATTGACCGCCTTTCCATCCATTCGGTGGTCACTGTGGAAGGCATAGTGGTGGCCAACGAGTATGTCAAAATGGGTGGCATTGAAATGCTGCCCGATGCCTTCTCGATTGATTCGATTGCTGAAGCCCTCCCCATTGATGAGAATTCGGAAATTGACGTGCGCCTGGATTATCGCTGGATTGATCTGCGCCGCGAAAAGAATCAGCTCATTATGAAGGTACAGACCACCCTCAGTGCTGCATTCCGCGAGTTCTTGCTGGAACGGAATTTTGTCGAGATCCACACTCCCAAGCTGATTGGGGCGGCCAGCGAATCCGGTTCAGAAGTGTTTGAGGTCAAGTATTTTGATACCAAGGCTTTCCTGGCCCAGTCCCCGCAGTTTTATAAGCAAATGGCGATGGCGGCCGGGCTGGAGCGCATTTTTGAAACCGGTCCGGTATTCCGTGCCGAAAAGTCCTTCACTAACAAGCACGCCACCGAGTTTACCGGCTTCGACCTGGAGTTTTCCTTCATTGATTCCATGTATGATGTGATGCACCTGCAGGAAGAGCTGATGGCCTACGCGTTGCGCAAGGTTAAAGAGCAGCACGGCGAAGAGATTGTGCGGCTTTATGGCCCGGAATATGAAGTGATCGTGCCTGAAGTGCCGTTCCCTGTGATCAGGCTGAAGGATCTATATGCCGAGCTGAAGGAACGTTATGGCTATACCATTCCTGAGGAATTGCAGGGCGATTTAACCACCGAAGCAGAGCGTTTGTGCCACAAGTTCGCCCAGGAAAAGTATCACAGCGAGTTTCTCTATGTCATTGATTATTCCGCCAAAGAGCGCGCGTTCTACCACATGCGGAACGCAGAGGGCATTCCGCAAGGGTATGACCTCATCTGGCGCGGCGTAGAGATTACCACCGGTGCCCAGAGAGAACACCGCTACGAAGTGTTGCGGGCACAGGCCGAGGAGAAAGGTTTGGCTCAGGATGTCGAGTTCTATCTCCAGTTCTTCAAATACGGCTGTCCCCCCCACGGCGGCTTTGGCCTAGGACTAGACCGGCTGACCATGCTCTTCCTGGGGCTGTCGATCAAAGAGGTCGAGTTCCTCTTCCGCGGACCCAACCGGTTAACGCCGTAAATTAAAGCGCTGCATACTGATTAACAAATGCCCCGTCGTGCCGTCTGGCATGGCGGGGCATCATACTTAACGCGTTTTATGCACGCGCTTGATGTTCATAGTTTTACAGATGAATGCTTTTTGCGCCCATTTGAATTGGCCTTGGTAATCTGGCTTTTCGCTCTCAATTTCGCCCAATAATAATCATTTGCCTGCACCCGGGCTTTATGCATTTTGCAGATATAAGTCGATCTCTCAAAAACGGTATCAGTTGCAGCTACATCACAATTGAAGCCTTGGCACCAAGCACAGCCAGATGCGACTTGACAAGCCAGGCAAGCCTGGCTACTCTGGCTGATTGCATTTAATTCTTGGAACGCCATCAGCTTGTGCTGATCCAAGCCTTCATAGATGCTGCCGATCGCATAACCGCTGCGCCTGTTAAGCGGATACTCCACAAACCGCAAGCACGGATAGAGATTGCCCTGATAATCAATAGCCAGCGTCTTCCCTGCGCCGAACCGGCAAGAATTTTGCCGGACTTGCTCTTCCGTTAACGGATAGCCGATCGTGTCCGAGAAGAGGGAACAATTATGCGAACCCCATAGCTCATTGTCAATGATATAATCCGCCAGCTCCATCAACTGCATCTCAAACAAGAAAGCATCATCGGGTTTCCATACATTTTGGAAGACGACATTAGCGTGGACATCCTTGATCCCCAAATCCCATAAACTAATAATACTGTCTTTGAGATATTTAAGACCATTCGCGGAGAACGTAACTTGAAAAGATCCGTGGGGAAACTGCTTTAACCACAAAGGCACATTCCTGACACATTCTGCAGGCACTCCGGAGCCATCCGGTTTAGCCCTCTGTTGATCATGCTTAATCTGGTTTCCATCCACACTTAATCCAACAATGACGTGGTTATGATTCTTTCTGATATATTCTTGCACTGGCGGCGAATCATAGAGCGCGCCGTTTGAAGAAAGGCTGAATCTATAGTTGCCGAACCATCGATGGAATAACTCATGCGTCCGGAATTTAATGTAGTCCGTGATTTGATCAATTAGCTCGATTTCTAAAAGCGGTTCCCCGCCCGCAAAATTCCAAATCACGCTATTCTCGGGCATCGCAACGGGGCTGCTGTTCAATATGAAATCCACAGCAGCCCTAGCCAGGTCAAGGTTCATACGATTGCTTTTATCTTTGCCGGTAATGTAACAATACTTACAGACTAGATTACAATCCTCCGTGACCACAAAAGTAATCGCCTTGGCCCCGCTTCCACGCCAGGACTCGACATGCGATCCCATTCGATAGTCTTCCATAGAAATCCGCACGCCTTCCTTGAATGTTACCTTTTTTGATCGTCCGCTCTGCTAGAAAGATTGTCCAACATTTCAGAGCGCAACCTGATTTATGCTAAAACAAGAAGGGTTTTGAAGGTATCAAGTGGAATATATACAAATAACCAAAGACATTTTTATGTAATTATACCATCTTTTTGGTATAAAGAGGATACTTTGTACTACTATTTCATCTGGTAACTTAATGGGCTCGCAAAAATCACTTTGTTGACAGTACAATAGCAGGTGTCCCCAGTAAATTAGGTATATCCTCTGGGGCAGCCGTTGTCACTAACGGTAAGACCAATAACGAAACTACCAGTACCAATACCATCAGCAAACCTTTTTTCATGATATATACCTCCCCACTTTTTGTGAGTTCATTGTAGCATGCACCACGGCAAATAGCACCCCGAACAAAAGTCGTTTTGCATAAAAATGGCTTTATTGCAATGTAATGGGAGGACGCCTGATGTTTGAGTCATACGACCTGATCACATTTGGAAAACATCTCAGAAAGCTCAGGAAGGATCTGGGGCTTACTCAAAGAGATGTGGAGGGCCTATCCGGCTTAACCGCCGATGCCTTGCGCAGAATCGAAAACGGCGAAGTTATACCAAGGTATGATACTTTAATCTATTTATCTCACACTTATAAAAAGGATCTGTTGGCCGTTCTGAAGTCTTATAGCAGCGCGAACGAACTATTTAAATTCTATTCTCGCTTGGAAGATATGATTTTTTTTAATGACCTCGTAGCTTTAGAGCAATTAGGCCGCGATTTCTCGCATTATATCAATGGCAATTCCGAAATAAGCACCTTGGTCGACGGAGCCGTAGTGAAACAATTTAAACTAATGCTATCAGGCGTGAGCGAATACTATTCTTCCGACCCCAAAAAAGGCTTTGAATACTTCAATGCCGCGTTGAAAGTCAGTCATCCCGATTTTTCGCCGGAGCAATACGATCAGTTCCGATACTTCGAGTTTGAATCCAGAATTTTGCTCATGGTGGCCGTCTCGCTCCCCGAACCGCTGGACTTAAGAAATCGCATTCTGCTTTTTTGCATGAAACACCTAAATGATGACCTTCAAGCCACAATTTACGAAAAGTACTTGCGGGTCAAAATCTACTTCAACTTATCTTATAATTATCACATTATGGATGATCATCAAAACGCCCTACTTAACGCCAACAAGGGCATCGACTGCTGCAATAAATATTATCTCTCTTATTCCCTCGGGCATTTGCTGTACCGGAAAGGAATCGCAGAATTTTTACTGGGAATCCCCAGCTATCTCGAAAGCCTGCAATCGGCCATTCAAATACTGGTCATTCAAAACGCTAATGAATTGGCGGAAAAATACAAGACCGTTACTCAGGAAACTTACGGAATTATCCTCTGAGGGTCTCACGCCGCCTATTTTACAGGCCATTCCTCCGCCAGCATGGCATACAAATATGTATCGGTCCAAATCGGATTGCCCTGGGCATCACGCTTAAAGAACTTATGTTTGATGAAGTGGCCTTCTCTGCGCAGGCCCAACCTTTCAAGCAGCCGCCAGGAGGGCGTGTTTTCGGGATTGCACATGGCGGCAATCCGGCGGACATGCATTTTTGTAAACCCGTGCTCCATAATGGCCTGGCAGCTCTCTGTGGCGTAACCTTGGCCCTGATAACGCGGGTTAAGTACATACCCGAGGCTCCAGCACATAAAATCGGGCGGGTTTTGCTGCTGAAAGTAAATGTTGCCGATCAGTTTGCCGGCGGCTTGGGCGATTGGATCAACCTCTCCCTCGCGCTCCTTCAGGCAGATCGCCCAGAAAAACTCCTGATTCGCCCGGCTGATGGCCGCCTGCTTACACTCCTCTTCCGTAAAAGCACCATAGGGCTCGTATCTGACCACTGCTTCATCCGAAAGGTACTCATATAAATCCTGCCAGTCATCTTTATGGAATCTTCTTAAGATCAATCGATCGGTTTCCAGCACTGCACAATCACCTCTCCCGTCACCATCAAAATATCCGCAAGCGGACTATTACCTTCATAGTCAGACAAATCTCTTTGCGTAGTTGAGATGAAATGCAGCTCATTTGACATCCGGTCGGTAAAATACTTTATCCAGATTGAGATTTAATCCCGGAAACTCTGGATGAATAAACTCATCTCCCGGTCCTCCCGTAAATACCAAGAGATAGTTCCCTTCCTTAAGCAGAAAGGCTTCTAATAAGTTCTCTTCTGGATCTGCCAACCAGTAGTGGAGAATCCCCGACTTACGGTAAATCTCCATCTTTTGCAGCCGGTCTTTACGCCGGTCGGAAGGGGACATGATCTCCACTATCAGATCACACGCACCGTCAACTCGCTCTTTGCGCATAATACCTCTCCTGTTGCCGGACACAAATAAAATATCAGGTTGTACCACATTCTTATTAGACAAAGTAACATCCAAAGGCGCATAAAAGAGTTCCCCTTCGGGATCAAATTGATCGAAAAACTTTTTCAACTCATATCCCAGCTCACGGGATACTCGTTGGTGTTGCATTGATGGTGACGGTTCTTTGACCAGAAATCCTTCCAGAATTTCATATCGGTAGCCCGGTTCATTCGGGATTTCCAAATAATCTTCATATGAATATCCACCCTGTTTAGCATATATCGGTCTTTCTTCTTTAATAAGATCATCTCTATGGGCCAAAGCAGACAATACTGCTTCCTTTTTATACCGGTATTGCTTTTCCCCCAATTCTACAACGGGTATTTTTCTCTGGCGTGTATATCGCCAAATGGTTTCCACCGACAGATTTAAGACCTCGGCCAGTTCATGAGCAGTAAGTAGTTTCTCCATGAATTAATCACCTCGCTCACATCGTACAACCATAAACAACTATTGTCAACTATACACAACTGTTTTTCAGGACGTTTCTGAGATAATAAGAAAAGCATTGATTAGAAGTACCCTCGGCCACAATATTGAGATTTACGCTGAACATAAGGCAGTGGTACTTTTTCTTTCCCAACCTGTTTGTATTAAAATTAATCTGCGGATTAAAACCCGGGAGGCGAAGTTTTTGGACGAAGCCAGAAGAACATTGGATCAGCTGGAAGCTGCCAATAGTGAGGAACACCAGTTAATGATGCGACGATTAGAACTCATTATCATGTAACTTGAAAAATTCACGATATATACGCACATTCTCCAATTCTGTCCATCGTTTTATATCTACGGGATTTTGGTCAAGGTCATATATTTTCGCGTTCGGGATCGCTAATAAAAATGGTGAGTGTGTAGATATAATGAACTGGCATCCGAAAAAACGTGCCGCGTTGAAAATGTACTCCGCCAATTCCATCTGGCGTTTCGGAGAGAGACTGTTTTCCGGCTCGTCCAAGATATAAAGCCCATCTTCATCAATTTTTTGAGTAAAATACATATAGGCACTTTCGCCGTTTGAATATTCTCTTACATTATCAATCAATTCGCTCCTGACAAATTTCGACTGGGTTTTATTGCGTGCCTTATTGAGTTTTTTTAACCGTTCATAATCATCGAGTGAGTTAAACTGGTATTCTGAATGCTTTACATCGATATACTCCTGGAAAATTTCTTCCCTTTTTTGATCGATTCCCTCATTCAGGGTGCGTATATTTAATATATAATCAAATACGTCGTCACTCGTGATTATTCTGCTGTTCGCCGGAATTTTGGTTTCCAGATTATATCTGCATAAGTTAACATAATCGGGGAAGAAATTCGACTTATTATAAATTGAGTCGCGTTGAATTTGCAATTTTTCCGCTATCACGTTCAACGCGGTTGATTTGCCCGAACCATTTCCTCCGTATAAAATAGTCACCGGCTCAAAATCAATTCTCTCGAAATAATGAGCGGATAGTATTTTAAACGGATAAAATGAATCGTAGCATGTTCTTAATATCGTGTAAATGAAACTTGTTTCTTTATCTGCATCAGGGAATGTGAAATAATCTAAATAAATCATGGTATATCCTTTCATATCGAGATGTCCGGCAATGCTACGATAGGGTATTCCCGCAATGGCTGCAGAAGTTGGCGGTCTTGCCCACCCGGTGCCCGCAATCCGGACAAACGCGCTGCGCCGCCGTAACCGTCTGCGTACCACCTTGCGCCGTCTTCTTTACATCTCCAATCGTCTCCATGCTATAGATCCCGGTGCCGGGAATCGAGACAGTCCTCCGGACTTTGCCCTTCGGGCTGAGGCTCATACGGAAACCGGGCACGCCGGCGCTCACGCCGATACCGCTCTTACTGAGGTTTACTTTGAACAGCTTACCCAGGGAAAAGCTTTTGCGAAATCTTAAGGCCATGATGGCACCTCCCTCTGATAAACTCAATCCATCTTTGATGCTGAGCTAAGCAATAGCATTTTTCAAGTGCGACGAAGGCTGCCCAACCCACATCAAATCCAGGCTATGTAGTGCGCGGGTCACACCCACATACAACAGCTGACCGTCCAGCTCGGTATCGCAGTAAGTCTGCGTATCCGTCCCGACGAGAATGACGGCGTCAAACTCAAGACCCTTGGCCTCAGCGATGACGTAGGCGTAGATTTGGCCGGTCGGCGCTTCCGTCTCGATGCTCACGCTAATGGGATGGTCCGGGAGCAACTGCCGCAGTGTTTCCAAGGCCTGCACTTTGATGCGCTCTGATTTGAAGATCAAGGCCACACTGGCAAAGCCAGCCCCCGATTCGGCCAGCTCCCGGGCACGCCGCGCCGCCGTCTGGTACATTTCTTCCTCAGTCTGTGCTTTAGTGAAGCCGGGCCTAGCCCCGTCACGCTGGAATGGCTCCGCTAACACGGTCTGGTCCCCCCGCGCATTCTTGAGGATCTCATTGGCGAGCTTCATAATCTGCTGGGTGGATCGATAAGTGGTATTGATGCTTTCGACCTTGAACCCACAGTCTGCCATCAGCGGCTCCAGTTCAGACCATTTGCGAATGCCGCGGTAAGAATAAATGCTCTGTGCCATATCGCCCAGAATTGTCATGGAACAATCGCGACTATGCTTTTTCAGAATGGCATATTGCAGATAGGAAAAGTCCTGCCCTTCGTCAATGAGAATATGATCAAATTTCGCGGATTTGAATCCCTGATAATTATGGTACAGGTAAAGAATTGCCGCCACATCTTCGGCTTCGATCATCAGCGGGGCGTATTTGGTGATCGGCAACAGACTCATCTCTTCTTTAGTCAAGAGGTCGGCGTCTGTCAGGGCTGGATCATTCAGCTGCTTCAGGAGTTGCTCGTCTTTGCACAGATCATAATAATCTGAGACGGCGTCGAGCCGCGGCCAGCAGCTATTCAAGATGCGCCCCACCTGTTTGGATAAGGTCCGATGCGCATCCGCCTCCAGGGTTTCATCCCACTCAATAGCCTGATTGCCAGATAATTCGCGGTATTTTTGCTTAGCCTGGGTCAGCAGCCGGCCATGCAATTGACGGCGGTCGCTAGCGACGGAGGCATGATAATGCCGGGTATCCGTGTACATCTGCTTGACTTCCTCTACGCTGAAGGTCACGCTGATGCCGCGCGGGCCCTCAAGGGTGAGTCCCTCCGGCGGCATGTCAAAAATGTTGCGGCGATGTTCGATGTATCTGTCCAGCAGTTGCTGCATCTTACGGCTGCCTTTGAGATTGGCTCTCTTAAATTCCTGTACCCGTATTTCTCGATCAATGGCGGCATCGAGCACGATGCTGTTGACAGTATCGCAGATCGCATATTTTTCGTTGAGACCCATGTATTCTAAGGCCCAGTCAGCAAAGGTTGTTTGCCTGATATTTTTCTTAGCCAGTTCGGGGAGTAAATGCGCGGTGAACTGCAAGAAATCGTGATTTGGTCCGAAAATGATCATGCGTTCGGCGTTGAAGCGCGCGTGGTCTGCGGGGTATAACAGATAAGACAAACGAAAATAGCCGATGGAGGTCTTGCCGCTACCTGCCACGCCGTTGATCACCAGCACACCGTCGGCCGGTAGTCGCGCCAGTTCATCCTGCCGCTGGCGTATGGAGTTCACGAAGTTACGCAGATGTGTCTGTCCAGGGCTTTCGAGAATGCGTCTCAAATAGTCGTCTGGATCAATGACTGCCTGCGGTACATCGGCGCGGTTGTCAAAGACGTCATCGATCTTCTGCAGGGTACCCTGCTCGATGGCGAGGTGCCTGATTAGTTCAACATCACCGGAGACTTGACCGCCCGGGGCGGGGTAGCTGACTCGGCCGCCCGCTTGCCGGCTCATCAGTCTGCCGATGGGGGCGCGCACGTCGTACACTTCATAGGTGCCCAGGTCCAGCGCCTGCATGCCGAAATACAGGGTGCGCGGCGCTTGGCCATCCTCTTGAAAGTCGATGCGCCCAAAATACGGGCTGGGCTTGGCCTCCCGGTGCGTGGCGAGGCGCTGATCCAAATGCGCCTTGACTCTGGCATCCGTTTCGGCATCAGCGCCACCGGCATGCTTATGCGCCAGATTGGCAGCAATGTAATCATCAATCGCCTGTTGTGTTTCTGACAAGTGCGTTTTTTCAATGGGGTACTCCGGATGACGTTCAGCTTCCAAATCTCTCAGCCTCCCCGCTGCAAAAGATGGTAGTGAAGGAGTTGGTTTGGTTGTGTTAAGTACCAGCCGGACGGAATTTAGCTCCATTGTTGTATCAATTGCAGTCACAATTGCGGTTATTATAGATTAATTGGTTAATGAGCAGGTTTTTCCTGCATTTGGGTTTCTTTTGAGGGTCTCGCCGACGGGCGACGCTCTGTAATCGGACGCGTGGCAGCCGATGCCATGGCAATTGGTGTCGTAGCAATCGGCTAGCCCTGCATAACTCCACTCTATACTATACACTACGCCAACGTCATTTTTAGACGGGAACGTGTGTTCGTCGCGAGCTCCAACGCCGCCTCCTACTGCTCAGGTCAATCCAAATAAAGAAGAGACCCCCGACATTGAAGGTCTCAAATTCTCCACCCCAAGACGCGTCCCAATTCTAGGGGTGATTAGTACTTATACTGCACATCCGGAACATCCCGCTTACCTGGCACATCAAATTCACGAGGGGCTATTATGCAGAGCTGCTTCTTAATAATCGTTCTCATTGCTTTTGCAGGTTCGAGGCAATACTTAATAAAATCTATAGGAGCAATGTCAGATTTAGTTTCAGCATGTGGAAATAGCAGTTTTACAAACCCTGTACAAATACGCTTTATTGCGGTAAGGTCGCGCATATCTGACTTTGGAGGTACTACTAAACAAGAATCAACCAATGCTGAATAACTAAGCTCATTGCGCATACCGTGCATTACCTCAGCAAAATACTCAGTGTTCAATGCCCATCCGTCAGCAATTATGCCCGTGTGGAAACGGGGTATTTCCCAACCAGGTATGAACCCATGGAATCTGTCAAGAATTGCTGCTTCACGAAACATCGGGTTGATTTCGTCAACCATATTAATATCCGAGTTAAATTTCTTAGCATCAATGTTTCCTAGGATCACGATTCCCGCATCAGCGATTATTGGTGCGTCGAAACCCTTGACTTCTCCAAACTCCATGTAATGTTTCAAAGCAGCTTGTATTTGCTGAGGTTGTTCAAACTTGAGTGACTGTATTTCGTCAAATGCAACGTAGTCAAACTGAGTAATCAGCCCACCTGTACGCTTGTTATTATCATATAATAGCGAAGCCCGCGATATTGTCCCGCTAGATACAAGCCAGCCGCGTTTACTTATTTTTTCATAAACATAACTCTTGCCTGTTCCCATTGGTGCAAGCTCAATAAGATTCACACGACGTTCCACGAAAGGAAGCAACCTTCGGATAAAATTAAGTTTCTGTTCTTCAGTCTCATAACCTCTTGGATTATAGTCAACCGCAGAAATTAAAACATCAAGCCACTCTTCTGTTGTGAATCTTCTTCGTGCTTCTTTATAATAATCAAGATCAACGCTATACGGGCAAAACGGTTGATACCCTATGAGCTTGATGTATCCTCTTGGCGGAGTCCTCGAAAAGTCCTGCTCCCATACTAAGTCAATAATACCCCAGTTTTCGCTTTCTCGAAGCAGGGTATCCTGCCAGCGATTTATAACATCAGTCGACACTTCACCACCAGCTCCGGTTTTTACGCCACCAAAATCGGGGAGCTCAAATATGGTTTTTCCACTCTTAATGTCTATGCCTACCCGGATACGAGCCAGGAACCGCACACTTTCACCATTTACCATTTTAAATTTAAACTGTTCGTAGTCTTCACGGCTAGGAATGTATTGCTTGATGTAGCGCGAGACTCCCTTATAATCTATGTTTCCACCCTCATCCGAAAACTTCATTACAAGCCAGTCTCGCATATAAGAAGGAAGGCTAAGATCGGAGAAAAATTTGGTTCGCTCTGGATTTTTTAGAACGACCATTGCTCCAAAAGCCTCTCTCAGCTTGTCCAACTTCACACACCTCCTAAAGAAACAGAGAACAACCCTGCTCTTTAAATTCTTGCATCTTAACAAATAGGTCATCCACGTCGCAATCGAGCATCACTGCAAGACAGCCAATACAATAGAATTCATTAATTGCGCGTCCAAGCATTTTCTTTGACAAAGCGATTTCGTCCTTTTTCAGTAAAACACCACATTCCGCACAAGCCGTTTTTTTGCTCATTACTCATATCCCCAGTTCGTTCACAGTAGCAGCTTTTGGTTCAAATTTGGTGGGTATGGGTAGTGACGACCTGCGTGAGACAGTAATAACTGGCACAAGATATTCTTCGGGTGTCATGCCGCCATGAACCTCGCCTGCAACAGAATTATCATCCGTGTTTCCGCCAGCGGCATTACCCGACTGTTTGAAATGTTCATAAGTCCTCATCACAACAAAGTCCTTCCCATCTAAGCTTGTCTGTTCAAAGGACGAAGTAAGCGGTACATTAGAACAATCCGCCAATTCACAAAACCTCCCAAATGAACGTACTTTGGCGTTAGGAGGGGGTTCAAGAGCGTAGTAATCCGAAACATGAAACATAAGCGCAGCAAGTCTGCTACTCCCATGATCTCCTGTAATAACTACACGATTGTGCCTTTCAAGCAACGCAGAAACATGCGCGACAATCTCTCCAATAATCTCTATTTGTCGAGCAACACACCGATAGTAATCCTTGTCATCCAGCATACCACTGTGATTAAGCTTATCAAGTCGATCCCATTTATCATCACTACTGCTCCATTTGCGATTAAATTCTGTCTCTGTAGGAAGGATAGCTTTCGTTACTTTTCCGATTACATCTACTGGAATGCTCAGATTTTCTAACTTGCTAATCAATAACGGCGCCCATTCCACGCCCAAACCATCGATCCAAAATCGATGGGCTTCTCCGCTTTGTTGCAGTACTTTGTTTCTACTATCAATATCGTCAAAGTCAATAACACAAGGAATATCTGTTGCGGGACGGTTAATCAGTTTGCTTTTCCGATACCAGTTGAAATATTGAGATACAGGATCATCACCGTCTTGTGAAAGATACTCAGATAACTCAGGATAACCCGGTCGAATCATTAATGCTGTGGTATTAACGTCAGCACCGGTACGAAGCAGACCACTTACAGTCTTTATCGCATAGCTGCGTTCCTCTATAGTCTTAAAGGTTAAGAGCGAGAGCCGAGTCTCTGGTGAAGTTGTGTTATCAAGCTTAGCAAAGTAGCTATCATCATAGGTTAAGTCAAGTACGCGTAAAGCACTAGCGCGTTCTACGATATGTTTATCGCTAATTCTTGGCAATGTAAATATCGCGTCACGAATCAGCCTCGGAATATGTGCAGGACTAACCGCATTTCGTAGAGCATAAGTGTAATAATCATCTCCTGGATATAATTGATACCATATCCATAAAAGTCTATGCTCTGTGCTTGTTGACTGATCGAATCGGGCAAGTATACTTATGGGGTCAAAGCTGCGCCCAATGTTAAGCATATATTTTATTGTCTCTGAAAAGGGCTTGCCCTGCCTTACCTCCTTGGCAACCTCAGACCAAAACTCGTCATCACCAAATTCCGCCCTTAACCTATCGCTATCAGTTACAAATGAGCTCACATATGCGAACGGCTCTTCCACCACATCTACACTTACTCTTCCATTTGTCATTTCCGAGTACCTGAATAGTTTAGAGGTCAACGAAAACTTGTTGCGCTTTTTGTCCCCGAAGAACATCGACCAATTTTCAAGCCAATCATGTAGATTAGAAGCATCTGCCTGAACTGCATCTGCAAACGAGGGCGCGTATATGGTTACTTTATAATCAGGTTCAAAATTGCCGCTGGCGATCTCCCAGACAAAATCCTTCTGTCTTTCATCTATTGATGGAACAACTTGGTCAAAGAGCTCACGCACTCCAAATAAGGGAATAATATATTTAGTTATGGAATGCTCTGACTGGATAGTCTCCCACAATCCAGGAATTTCTGATGTTTCTTTGTTTCTTTCCCTTTTTATGCAAATCCGCAGATACTCACCAATAGACAACAACAGAATCTGTTTATCAACGTGTTTTCTTATTTGAGATTTCAGTTCTCTAAAATCAGGAAGCAGATCCCCATTTGTGAACTCCGCAAGGTCAATTGTTATATCACAGATCGACCTAAGCTCTTCTTCAACAAACTTGTAATCATTAAAATCATGAGCGAAGATGACACGCGAAGGAAAGCGTCCAGGTATATAGCGTTCAGAGTTAACTTTACTGATGATTTCCTGTATAATCAACGCATTGCCCTCCTAACTCATAATTTCGCTGCAAAGCTCTGGTTTTTTATCAAGAAGGCGTAAAAAGGTATTGCGTAACTCTTCTTCTGACATGGACCGTACGCGTTCTTTCGCCTGTTCTTTGTAAGTAATTTGCAGAAAATCATTCAATACAACGCGCATTTCAGGTGCTTTGCTCTCCCATGAGTAGACATCAGAGCTGATTTTCGAACTCATCTTCAGCCTATTAATCAAAGTCTGTTTATTTGCGTTAAATACAGCGCGGTATCCTTCACCTATGTTGGCAAAGAACTTATCGGCTATCTTTTTCTCTTCCGATAATAAGGTGAGGTTTCCATTCTGTAAAAAAGATAGTGCAATCTGAAGAGAATTATTATCTACCTTAGTGCCATCCTGCAGTTCTTTTACTGTTCTGATGGAGACAATATCAGTACCGTCAAATAGCCACCCTATAGGAATATTCGTCATATTGCACCATTCGCGTACCGTAGCGGTTCCGGTCCTGCTTTGCCAGAGTTCTTTAACTAAAGCTGCGTTGCGATTATATGATATGCTTTCAAGTAATCTGTTAAGATGCGCTTCAAAAGTAGTCGCGGGAGTTTCATATGCTTGCGGTTTCAGGTTGCCGTAAATCCAATCCAGTTCATCATCCGTATAGCTGATGTTACGGGCATTGAGAACGGCTTCGAGTAAGAGCTTTGGCTGCGTGATATTTTCCAAAACCTTCATTACGTTATTCTGTAAAGTCAACTCGACATCATCTTTATCCGGAATGTCTGACCATGCGTTTCTGGACAACTGGCGCATCAGTTTTAAAGTGGGAATCCAACTATAAGATAATGTTTCAACAACCGTGCCAGGAATTTTCATATGTTCGAAAACATTATTCAATTTGTATTGAATTGCACTGTATGTTTTAATGTTTTCGCCAATCGCGTTTTTGAATACTGCGATTACACGTAGTTCCCTTACTAGTTCTCCAAGCTTTTCAATTACCTGTTCTTCACGCCAAGCAGAAATAGAATCTTGTAAATATGAACGAAGCGCATCAAACAAATCCTTATCTGTTAGATCAAGTACCGCACACAAATCTTTCAGTTCTGGAGCCTCGAAAAACATAAATTTCTTGAATGCATGAAAAATGGAGGTCTTATCAGCTAATGCATCTGTTAATATTCCGCGAAGCGCTCCACGTCCATTAAACAAGGAGTATGTTTCTGACATAACATTTTCTTGATCTTCAGTGACTTCATATAAGAAATCGCAAAAGTGATCTACGATTTTGATCGCAGCCTTCTTTGCATCATCACCGCCGTATTTTTCGCTTGACAGGTACTTTAGCGCCCAAAACGGTACACCAATCCCTGTAATCCGCTGCTTGGCGTATTTTCGAGCTTCAGCGTCACTAACAACATCTTGCGGAGTTAAGTCAAACAGTTTCTGGATATATGGCTTAAACTGTTGCCATATCGCAGAACCGGAGGAGAGGTAGTTGTTAGTCGAAATGCCAGACAACATCTTGTTAATCATGCTCGCCAAATTCCCTGCTGTTGGCAAATGTGTATTATTACTGCTGTCAATCCAGTTGAAAGACCCGTTAACTAATGACCGCATAATCAATCCGATAAAACAACCGGCAGCCATAGAATTATAGTATCCAAACGGGGCTGTCTGCAGTTTTGCCCACAGTATATCAAGTGGGATTTTGGCTCCTTGCGAGAATTCTTGCTGAAAAAACTTTGCGAGTTCGGTTATCGGTTCAGTATTATCGCCCGATAAGCTCTTAAAACCTTCGAGGTCATCAATATCCCATGCTCCAATTGCTTTGAGAGAATTAACAATATTATTGACCTGATTATTGCTGACAGATTTTGTTAGACCCGCAAAGGCCACACTGTCGTTGCATTTTTTAAAAGCTGTGTTCGCCATTACAAGGCGTTCAGGCGCTGCTGGAAAGACATTATAAAGAACGTCTCTTTCTATGCGCTTAATCAAATCATTCTTGCCATATAGGCCAGTAAATTGGATATCCCCATAGCATGCATAGATTTGTGAATCTGCGGCTGTAGCAGACCACATGGCAATAATCCCCGAAGCCTCCGCCGCATACTTATTGCTGCTACCAGATTTGCCTTCTTCCGCCGCAAGTTCCATATGCGTGATCGCCTCGCGCCAGCGGTCGAGAACATCATCCGCACAGGGCTCTCTAAGTAGGGCAATAACAAGTCGCTTACTATCATCCTCAGCAGCAACTTGTCTTACTTTTGACTGAAAAGAAGCATACTCGCTTGCATCGGCAGTAGACACCACGAGCATACCTATTTTATAGGGGTATTTCTGCAGTTCTTTTCTTACTTCGCCAAGACGCACATTAAACGAGTTCGTTTCATTAGAGCAAACAGCAATGTATACTCTCCCAAATGTCGCCTTTGTGCCATCCCACATATTATTTTCGAGTGCCTTTGAAAAGGTGCCTCTTTCAGAAAACAGTGCATACCGAGTATATTTCTTCTTTGCCATCTCAAGTCTTACTTCAAACGCATCCGTATTACCTGTGTATGGCAACTCCAAACGAGCATCGCCGTTCCTCTGTTTGTCCATTCTTAACAGACCAATTTCCTCAAAAGAAGTAAGGTAATTGTCTATCGTAGACTGCTCTAGTTGACCACGAAAACACTTATAAAGCGTATTCTTAGTCGCACTAATCCTTCCCGATTTATGAGTTCTGCTGTAAAGATTGCTGATATTACTACCACTCAGTACAGCAATTAGTAACAATGCAGCCTTAAAGACATGCATAGCGTATTCGTCGGAAATCGATTCTGCTTTGTTTTGAAAATGCTGAATGACTTTGCGTACTTCGAGGTTGAAATCTCGCACATCGCTGTTGCGTGTAAAGAAATAGTCCCACAAATAATCAACGGTAAGCCATTTCCATTCATCGGGATTGTTGTTTTCAATATAGTGAATAAAACCGACGCCTTGTGAAGACTCCGCGCGGTCTTTCATAAAGCGAAAAAGCGTGCGTTGTGATGCACCGAAGTTTTGCGCTACAGTGGCAAGCATCGATACTGTCATCGGATGGAGCGGGCAAAGCAAGGCAATATGCTCATTAATGTTTATGCCTTGTTCGAGATTATCAAATTCAAATTTCCACTTTTCGATGGAACTCAATAGTTCTTTCTTGATCTCCGCCCATTGAGTGCCCATACCAGTACGAGGTATGATCGAATCACCAATTAGTTCATAAGCCGCGCTTTCAGTAATATGGAACTCCAATTCGTGATATCGGTGTAGTATTCGCTCATATGTTTCACCGCCAAGCTGGTCAACCCAGGTTGGGTCTCGATGAACAATTAGGCACATGAAAAATGGAGCTTGTTTGCAGAACTCCGACAAACGCTGCAATACATTGTCATCTCCGCAATCACGCAAAAACGCAGTAAATTCATCCCAAATAAAGACAATGCCTGTATTCTCCAATCCGTTTCCTGTAATAATGTCCTTCAGCCATTCCTCGAATTTTTCAACGGTATCCGCGAACATAGAGAAATGCAGATCATCGCAAATTCGCTTAACCTTGTTAATGGCTGAGAATTTTCCACGATCAACAGCCGTGCGAAAATCATCTACATCTGCATATTCATCCGACAAGTCATAGAGCGGATTGTTAAAAATGCTGTTCCAGTTAATTGCTTCGTTTGAAACAGCTTCTTTGGCAGCATTCATCAGCGAATTTGCCCCATAATACGCCTTTTCACCAAACTTTTCCTTCAGTTTTTCTTTTATTTTAACTTCCATTTCCATCATCAACTGCGTGCCGCTCTTTATGTCTGTCGTACCGCTCTTCCACACCACCAAAAACTCACCTTTTTGGCGAATTTTCGTAAACCGTGTTTTATACTTGGCAAGCGAAGGCCTTTCCATAAATTTTTGGATCTCAGAAATTTTATCTTCGAATAGGTGCTTTAGAACGATAGCCGCATAACTCTTGCCTGTTCCATAAGCACCATGAATCCAGAAAGAACGACGCTTATCATTGTCTTCCCAGTTCATCGTCATGCAGACAGCATCAATGGCCTTTTGCATGTCTTCGTGAACAATGTAATCCTGCCATAAATTGGGATTGCGTTCTTCCGCATCTAAATCCACTACGGACTCGTAATTTGCTGATAGCTCGATATAATCACTGTATTTCACAACATTACTCTCCTTTAGCTTCCATTAAATCAGTGACATCGATTGATTTCTTTTCTGGCACAAGAATAATGTTATCGAGGTCTTGAACAAATGTCACACGTATAAACTCGGGGTACTGAAGCGCAATGTCCTGCACAATATCCTTGAAGCTATTTGGGTTTAGTCCAAATATCGAAACCGGATCAACGCCTTTCGCCTCTGAATTACCCCTCGCGCCCGCAAGTCCTGAAAGCGTAAATGTATATCGTCCTGTTTCTTCAGCGAATTTGTACAAGGCATAAAGAATTGCTGTAGATTCCGGCGTATCCCAACCTTGTTTGACAAACCTAAAACTCGCGCCATCTGGAATGGGTATCCCCTGTTTTAGCACTGAGCCTAAGGGGCTGTGTCGAAGCGTTTCAAGCAACGCTGTCACCGCATTGTCGCGTGTTGACAGCGAGTAATCATCACCAAGCATAAACACAAGCTCTGCTTTCTCATATGTTTCACCCGTCTGTGTGTAGAGCATATACCACTTAGTAATAACAGAATTGTACGCAAGATTTGTCCATATAATGGCCCAGACAAGCGGGTTTCCTGCCCCGAACGCGCGTAATCTCTCGCAAAGGGGCGTCAGTGTTCCAGATTTATCACCTTTACTTGAAGGAGCAAGTAGTTCTGCCTCGCGAAGCCATACACGAAGTGCATCATACTGTCGATTACCAAGCTGCCCCATTGTAAAACAATCCGTACCGTGTTCAAAGAAGTGCTCCAGCCACGGACGACGAAGTCCAAAGTGCTGATAACGATTCATACCTTTAAGATTCATACCATTTCCTCCCGTCGTATAAAGAGATTTGGCTGCCAGACAACCTTTGGTTCCTGTGAATTCAATACAGTTGGCGCAATGAATACAATTTTCCTCGCGGATTAGTATTTTTTCATTGTCCTTTATTTCAAATGCTCCTGTAGGGCATTGCACTACGCAAGCTTTACAACCGACGCAATAGGCTACCTTGTTTGCAACACCACGCAAGTGACTAATGACAAACCTGTTCATTTGAGAGTACGGATAATAAGTCACTGAATCTTCACTTACTATGAATGAATAACTCTGATGGTCAATAATCTGTACATAGTTGTTGCCGTCTTTTTCAACAACTTCACCAAGTAATTTGCAGACATCCAGCCATCTATTCGAGTTTTTCGAAAACTGGAAGGTTATCCTATCATCGTCAATTACTTCCGTCACGCGATTGCCACCATCGATTAAGCCACGCCCACCCATACGACCTTTCCAACCGCCATCTTCGACATACTTTTTTTGTTCCTTTTCACCCTTCGTGCTTTTGGCATAGTCCTCCACCTTATGGAGCAAAGATGCAAGCTCGTCCCGATAAGCATCGTTTGCTAAGCCATCCCACCAGCTAGATGACAAAGGACAGATTTTACATCCCACACGAAACAAACCTAATCTATACGCATCATTAAAAAGAATGTCATTTTTGAGGAGATAGAGATATACTTCTGCAGTCCCCCATTCCAAAATTGGACTACAATTCACTTGATTTATGTTCTTAACGCCTTCACCAATAGTGTCGTACGTAGCCCGAGCCGCACTTTCCTCTTTGCGAACTCCATCAAAGACTACAGCCTTAGCATCAAAATCACCTGTTATTTTACGAAGCTTAATAATTGTCGGTACGCTCTTATGCACAGAACAGCACCACCGTAGTCTACGTCCGGGGGGGCCAAAAGCATCCCAGCTTTCGTCTGGCGACATATGACTTGAAGCTTCATAAAAATGCAATTTGTTCCAGTGTAACTTAGCACGCTCTACAGCTCTAATCGTAGCCGTTAGTTCCATACCCGTGTTGCTGAAGATGACAACGAACTCATCGGGTCGAAGTGATTTTGCCACAAGGTCTAGTAAAACAAGGCTGTCTTTGCCACCCGAAAAAGCAACAACGAACTTCAGGCCTTTTGCGGCGTATTCATCATGAACTTTACGGATAAACGTGACAGCCGTATCTTCCAATCCGCGCATAAGACTTTCGTTTTCATCCCATAAGTCGTCAATACTAATTGGATTCAACTTAAGATCTTCTTTTTTCATGTTTATGCTTGGTTTTGTATAGAAACCGCCTCCTAAGGCTTCTGCAACAACATCACCATTTAGAATGTATCGCCGTATGCCCTCCGCCCATAGCAGGGGAGAGGTTGTAAATGGATACTCCCAATATTCGTTTAGGCCAAAGTAATCAAGTTCCTCTTTAAATACAGGGCGAATCTCCTTAATAACCTTGGCGTTTGGCACCAGGCGATATATTCCACTTTTGTCGGTCCATTGATATCCATACATTCTTCTAACGCTCCAGTATTTTTACAGTTCTGTTTTCGTCGGTGAAACCAAAGCGGTGATCTTTCAAGGCTTTGTGAAGATTATAAATAAGTTCATTTCCATCCAACATGCCTGCTTCGCGCAGTGTAATCCGTAATTTTTCTGTCGGCATCTTTATTGGCAACGCGCATTTTTCGTAGCAGAATCTATGTACTACATCCGCGAATGTTTTGACATCAGACTTATCTGGCACGATCGCAGCGCCAAGGGTATCAAGAGATTGGCCGTCAAGCCCCGAAAATATCACACGGTAACCAATCTTCGGACATACTCGCAAAACTTCTTGCAGAAGTAGTGCTGTCCATGGAATACCACCCCTAATTTCAGGCAGATGCGAAAACCATTCTACAGTAATATCGCGTAATACGATATACGCCACGTTTTCGAGAGTGAACAACTTGTCCAACGCCCTCGTTACAGCATCACAACGCGCTTGAGATAAGTCAACAGTTTCCGATAGAATGAACTTCCTGTTTTCGTAAAACAATAGCAGCTCTTGTTTGAGTATGTTTGAATTGATAGGGGCGTTTATCTTAATCCCAGAAAAATAATCGTCTATTTGTTCTCGCGTTACTATTCCTCCTTGTTGTCTAGCAAAATTAATGACTATCCCAACCACATTTTGAGGATAGTCCGGTTTCTTTTGCCATATGTGAGGTTCAGAGAAAACATACTCTCCTTCAAAAGCTTTGTTTAGTAGATCCCACAGGATCCCAGGCGAGTTAATTGCGTTATCGTTAAGAAACATGGGCAATGAACTTTGCGCAGCGCTCCAGAGAATATTGATATTGCTATATCCATGCAGCGTTTGGAAGTGCGCAGCGAGAATTTGACGGATACCAGCCTTACCTTCATTTAGATCGGTAATGCCTCTAAGAGAGGTATTGAAGCAACTATCTCTAGTGTCCATTTGACTGTTTAAGGGATCATCAGCGCCCATTACTTCAGCTATCGCTCTGCGCGGAACGTCGACTATGTTTCTACTTATTATGAGCATGCCTTTGTCCAAGTCGAGCGGTTTTGTAGAATATTCACTCCATCGTTCCTTGATCTGACCTACTTTTCCTACTCCGATTCCTCTTACTCTGATGAGTTTGCCAAAGTCAAACCCATAGAGATCCTTCATATAAACCAGCTTACTTCTGCTACAGAACTCTCTGAAAATCTTAAAGCAACGTTCAGAGAAGAAATTATCAATTCTTTCCCCTTCAACAGAGTTAGTCTTTATATCGGCCATGTATGATGGGCGAGGAACGCAGTTGATAGAATATTCTGAAGTTGAGACAAGAGGGTTATTTCTTAGTTGTTCATCATCATAGATTTCCATTCTGGATGCACCCGCGAGTGTTTCGTTTTCTTGATTATCAAAACCGGTGTTTTTTACATTTCTTTTTATGTCAGAGATATATTTTGTCGAAATCTCACCACATGTCAAGCATCGAATAATTCCGAAATACCCACTAAGCTGCAAAATTTCTCTTGCGAAACCGCCACATTGGTGTGGCTTTTGAAGAGTAACAATATCACCAACAGAAAGTTGACTAGACATCGGGAGACCTCCATCGCAGTGTAGGTAATGAAGTTAGTCCGTTTCTTGATACATTGAATAAATTAGACTTTCGCCTCTATTTTCCTGCATTTTGCCACTAATACGGACAAATTTCGCTATTTTTACCAATAACGGCCAATGCGTTTTAACAATAGCCCGTCCTTTTCTATACTAACTCACAGCTCCGCCATTTTGCGCCGGAAACGTATGTTCTTGGCTCCACCATGTACAGATGCGATACATGACGATACATGAAATAGCCATTTAAATTGGCTCCTTTCTCCCCCCAACCATGCATATCGGAAAAAAAGGCCTCCTTCCGGAGGTTCAACAAATCGCAACAATTGTCATTCGTGCCATCATAGCATATTAATCAACACCACAATGTCTATGCAGGAAATCGCGCAGCTCATGTAACGACATTACATTACACATACAACGTACTATATACCTATCCAGCAGTGCGGACTTAGAGTATGCTTACTTAACACTGCCGGTAGAGTGGCTAAAAGAGCCACCTATAGTTGGAAGAATATCCGTTCTCCGTCAATAACCCTATCTATACCTATAAAGCATCCAAATAGTACAAGACCCATTTCGAAATGTCCACCAAAATTACCTTTTCCAAACCAGCCTTATCTTTGACTCTGTTAGCGAAGGATGCATTGTATTTTTGAGTAGCTACAACCTCAAAATAATGGCCGTTTGCTTCTGTGATGGTCAAGGCTCTTCCGCTTCAGCCCGAGGATCTACATCCACTTGCCAGCCCTTACTCGTTCCCAGGACTCAAGGCGGTAACTGTACAAAAAGTTGAAATCCTCATAGATCTGCTCTGGCGTAGAACCGCTCTGTAAAATTAGGTCCTCGTTTTCAGAAATTACTTCTTTGCCTCTGTCTAAAAAGCCACCGAATGCGCATAACCCAAGTAACCAACCGAGTGACATTTCGTTCGGGTTTTCCGCAAACTCTTCCTCATATTTCTTAAGGCGCTCCTCATGCAAATGCTTGGTCATCTCATAAGAAGAAATATACTTATTGTCTTTATACGTGTAAGCGACCAGGAAAGAAGGCTCTGCCACCCGTGCTATTTGACCGAAAGATGCTATCCCGCAGAGTTCAACTATACCATCATTGTCCAGATCCCGAAACTCCAAAAGCCCGAGTGTCGCCCTCAAAAGAATTTGATATCTGTTATTGACGTATTCAATGATAACTACACCTTCCGGGCTGCCATTTCCATTCCATTCGGCAAAATATAGCTCGGGAAATTTATTTCCATTTTTATTTTCCAGCCTAAATAGTGCTTTATCTTTATAGAAGAGATCTCCGCAAAAATACTGCATAACAGAATGTTCGCTTGAATCAAATACTCTTTTCCAACCTGGTTCTCTTTTTGAGACCGTTGTGTCAATCAGAATTCTGTAAAACTGCCCCGGCGAGAGATCAATTCCATATTCTTCACAGTCGCCTTCGCGCGTCAATGTCAGCCTCTCATCCCATCCATCGTTATCGAGATCAAGAAAGACTTCCGCACACAAAAGATTCCTTTCATATGCCAACAGCTCCATATTACCTGGCCCAAGAATACTCAGGCCCAAAACTATAATAAGAATACCTGCCATAATGGCTCTTGGCTTATTCCCCAACATCAATCAACAACACCCACGCTTTCCCCAGATCAGCCTGCTTTAACAGGTCTTCCAGCATGAATTTGCTATAGCTCGGAGAGGTAAGGCCCTGCTTGGCGGAAATGTGCCGATCATATAACAGAACCTGATCATTACCGACTTTATCCTTGGAATTCATCAAAACACAGGCGGTAAATTCGGCTTTGTCTTTCTCCTCATAGTGCTTCGTACTCAGGACATATATGCTGGCTGTTTCATCGATCACCAAATAAATGCTGGTTTCGGATGACCCCTTGGCACTATCTGCGTTCTCTGAATTGGATTTATTTAAGTCAACTACATAAAGCCCCATTGTCTCCCGATGCGTAATCGCCGAGATCTCACCAACAACAGTCAATTCCTGGCCTCTGATTTTGGTATTTCTTTCGATGATGTCTTTGATCTTCATCGAGTCCGCCAGAACCAAACCTGCGCCCAGCGCCAGACATAAACAGCAAGTGAGCAACAGAGCTTGTCTCCACTTATTCATTGATAAACCCACCCTCTCATCATTTCGATCGATACACTCAAATAGGGATCGCACCTTATCAAGAATGCCATTTCGTCTTTCTGGATATGTTTTCCTCTATTGCTCGCCCATAAAGCTCCCGGATCAGGCATTATCCATTTTTGCTCTCTCCTCTGCCCAATCTCACTCCAATAAAAAAAGACCTTCCTTCCAGAAGGTCCAGTAATTCTGCCCAATCGTTTTATGCCCCACACTCTGCCATAAACCTCTCCACCGCCGCCATCTCTGGCATCGACGGTATTCCGCCGCGCTTTGTTACGACCATCGCTCCAACGGCATTACCGAAGCGTGCCGCCTCTGCCCAAAAGCGATCCGGCTTATTCCAGCCAAATGCCCCTCCGGCCTCGCCGCCCTCAATCTGACGGTTCATCTGAAACAACAGCCCGGCTAAAAAGCCATCGCCGGCGCCAGTGGTATCAACAGCTTCCACCCTGAACCCCGGCACCCGGATCGCCTGATCCCTTGTATACAAAGTGCTGCCTTCCGGTCCCGATGTCAGGGCCACCATGCGCAGGTTTGGGAACTGCGTAAGCAAGGCTTGCACCGCCCCATCAGCCGCAGTATCTGCCGCCCCATTCGCCGCACTTCCACAACCGCCCGCATCCGCACCGCCGCCCCCGCCACACTCTATCCCCGTAATAAACGCCAGCTCCTCATCAGAAACCTTCACCATCCCAGCCCAGCGCATACCCTCCAAAATAGCCTGCCGGGCCTGCTCCAGACTGGGCCACAATTGCGGACGCAAATTGGGATCGAACGACACCAGCCGGCCAGCCTCCCCGGCAGCCCGAGCCCCCAGCAAAGTCGCGCTCCGGACTGGTTCATCAATCAGCGTAATTGATCCATAATGAAAGATATTAGCCGCCCGCACAGCCTCCACCGGGATCTCATCAGCCCGGAGCAGCATGTCTGCTGAAGGGTTACGGTAAAAGGCAAATTCCCGATCCCCGTCAGCCTTGAGCGACACAAATGCCAGACAGGTCAAAGCCTCATCCGACTTATATAAATAGGAAGTATCAACTCCACATCCCTGGAGGGTCTGCTCCAGGAAATGCCCGAATTCATCATTGCCGACCTTCCCGATAAACCCACTGCTGCCACCGAGCCTGCTAAAACCGCAGGCCACATTGCCCGGCGCTCCGCCAGCCGCCTTTTCAAAGGCAGGCACATCCCGCAGTTTCCTACCGAGGACAGTCGGAACAAAATCAATTAATAATTCGCCAAGACATAATAAGTCCAAATAAGATCTCCCCTAACGGGTACGCCATAATAAAACTACTTTTCGCCTGCATCTGCGATGGACTCTGCGGTTGCAGCTGCAGCCCCACCGGCCCCGCACGACTCGCGCACCACCAGCGTGCATCCCAGCGTGATGACCTGCTTCGCGTCTGCTCGATCCGCTTTGCCAGTTACGCCCGCCCCGCCCTTATCGCCCGTCTCGCCCTTATTGCGGATGCGTTCTATCAGCGTCTCCGCCGCCACCCGCCCCATATCATAGACCGGCTGGGCTACTGTCGTCAGCAGCGGACGAAAAGCGGATGCCCATTCAAAATCGTCAAACCCTACTACCGCCATATCATCCGGGCAGCGCACACCCTGCTCATGCAAAGCACGCATCACACCGATGGTCATCTGGTTATTAGTCGCAAAAATAGCGCTGGGACGTGCATTAAGTGCCAGCAGCTGCAAAGCTGCCTCCCTGCCGCTCTCAACTTTTGACTTACCCGGCAATACCAGTTCCTTATCAAACGGCAGGCCGTGCTCAGCCAGCGCCTTTTGGTAACCGCGCAACCGCTCGGTGGTACTGGTAACACCCAATAGACCCACGACAATCCCAATGCGGCGGTGCCCCAGCCCAATCAGATGTGAAACCGCCTCATAAGATCCATTTTCATTATCGGCCAGCACCGCCGGACAGGCGATCCCCTCCAGGCGCCTGTCGATAAAAACCATGGGAAACCCGTTATCAACCAGAGCCTCAAAATAATCAAGATTTTCCCCGGTTGGTGCCACGATTACCCCATCTACCTGCTTTTGCTGCAATACATCCAGGTAGGTGTATTCCTTCTCAGGCTTTTCATCCGTGTTACACAGAATCAGGTTGAACCCGGCAGCATTGGCGACATCCTCAACGCCGCGGATCAGACTGGTGAAGAAAGGGTTGGCGATATCCGAGATCATTAAACCGATTGTGTTGGTCGATTTCTGCCGCAGGCTTTTGGCGATAGCATTGGGCTGATATCCCAGCGCCTTCATGGCCTCCTGCACTTTGCTGCGATTTTCTTCCGAAACAAAGCGGGTCTGATTGATTACATGCGAAACTGTCGTTGTCGACACCCCAGCCCGCTCGGCGACATCTTTCATTGTGGCTGCTGCCATCGCTCACCACCCCCTTCAGGAGAAATAAGCCTTCCGCCCCTCGCCCCTGACCTGGCTCTCTTTATTTCTTCTCTGGATAGCGCCGATCCGGCGCGCCAATCTTGCCGCCGTTGCCAATCTCGTAGACAAAACCCAGCGTCGGCTCAGTATCCAGATAATAATGCACATCGTTATCAATCCAGCCGGTTTGGAGCACCCTAATCCCCTTGTCCGCAAACTCCTGTAAAGCAGCCGGGATCTCCGCATCCGACAGGACTTCCTTAACATGATGCAGGCCCTCGCCCTTTTCCTCAAGATGCTTCCAGTAGATATTCGGACCTTTGATTGGTTGAATCAGCTCAAACTCAATATCGCCTTCCCAGCAAACAGCGCAGATAAAATCAAAGTCTTCGGTCACCGGCTGGCCGTCGATTTTAAAGTCGCGTACTTTAGCTGGTGTGAAATGACGCACATCCCAAGGCCCGATCCCCAAAACGTTGACGAATTGGTCCATGGCTTTCTGGACATCTTTGACAACTAGTGCAATCTGTTTAATTTTCCTTGTCATTCCAAAAACTCCTCTCTGTGATCAGCATCTTTTCACGTTGTTTCATTTCTGGGCACTGCCGGCACCAGCGGCTGTATCCGGCATCTGCGCCTTTGCATCCGTCCCCGACTCCTGCGGAGTCCGCGCCCGTTTCTTGGCGTCCAGATAGTTAATTACCATCACCAGAATTAAGACAACACCCCAGACCAGTTCACGGAAATAGTTGCTGAAACTTCCGCCCACGCGCAGCATATTGAAACCGCTCGACAAAAACTGCAGCGAAATCATAGCCAGGACCAGGCCGATGACCGTCCCGGCACCTCCAGCCGGGTCCACGCCGCCCATTACCGCCACGACGATTGCCTGCAGGGTATAGGAGGCACCATAGTCCGCTTTGGCTGAATTGGTGCGGGCAATAATCATCAAGCCGGCCAGCCCTGACAATAGTCCGCTGACCATATAGGTCTTCAGTGTCAGCCGGAAATTATCGAGCCCGGTAAACTTAGCCGCCGTCGGGTTGGTGCCCATCAGGAAAAGCTCCTGGCCCAGCGCTGTTTTATTGAGCAATAAAGCGAATAGTACCGCGATCACGATAAAGATCAGCAGCGGCACAGGGAAGATGCCGATGGTACCATTTCCGAAATAGAGAAAGGCGTCCGGTAATCCCAATACGGCGTAACCTTTGGTAATAATGATCGAGATGCCGGTAAAAAGCTGCATTGTGCCAAGGGTGGCTAAGATAGCGGGGATTCCGATGCGCCCGATCAAAAACCCGTTAATCGCACCGCAGATGGCACCGATCACCAATCCCAGTGCAACTGCCGCACCGATCACCAGAGTAATCTGCCATCCGGCAGCCCCTTGCGGAATAAAGCGGATCATTGTCAAAGCCGCCAAAACGCCAGACAGGTTCGCGATTCCGACTGCGGAAAGGTCAATTCCTCCAGTCAGCAAGGCGATCATAATTGCCATAGCTAACAGGCCGAATTCCGGCAGCTGATAGGCCATGGACTTGAAATTGCTTACTGTCAGGAATAGCCCGGGGTTTAGGATACTTAAGATTATCAAAATAAACAGGGCGACCCCCAGCAATCTGCCTATATTGCGATCTCTGCTAATAAAACTTGTTATGGAAGGCAACTTATCAAACACGGCTACCCCTCCTTTCTGACTTGCTCAGGACTCCAGCAGATTTGCTGCCGATTCCCTTTTACTTTGCCAGGCGGTGATACCGGTACCAAGCAGGATTAAAACACCGATGGCAGCCCGCTGCCAGTAGGAAGGAATCCCCAGCAGGATCAGACTGTTATTCATGATGACCACGAGCATTACACCCAGGATTGTGCCAAATACCGTTCCGCGGCCGCCTGTGATGCGTGCGCCGCCCAGCACAACCGCTGCAATGACATTCATCTCAGTGCCAATCAAATCGAATGGATTGACGTTACGCACCAATGACGCATGGACTACGCCGCTGATTCCAGCCAGGAAGCCGACCAGCCCATAGATAAACAGCTGAATCCCAATGACATTCAGCCCGGCCCGTTCAGCAGCCACCCGGTCTCCGCCCAGAGCGTAAATACCCCGGCCAAGCATGGTGTATTTCATCATCAGCCAAACCAGCACTGCAGCGCCGAAAAAGATCACTACCGAAACAGGCAGCCCGATTACAGCGCCATTGGCGTTACTCACCTGGGCCAGCGTCGCCTGACCAAAAGCCAAAATGCCCTGTGGCAGCTTGTTGATAATAAAGGTACCAATAAAAACGAGCATTGCGCCGCGAAATATACTCGACGTGCCCAAGGTTACAATCATCGTCGGCAGTCTGAACCAGGCAATCAATGCCCCGTTGAACAGTCCCAGAACAGTGCCGATCGCCGCCGACAGAAGGAACGCGACCAACACCGTGCCGTCAAATTGCCAGGCAATCAGAATTTTGCTGGCCAGATACACGGCAAAGATGGCAATGGTGGCAAAAGAAACGTCCGTGCCGCCTGAAACAATGACGATCAGGCATCCGAGGGCCAAAATACCAGTGACAACACCGCTGCGCAGTAAATCGAACAGGTTTTCCCAAGAAAAGAAAACCGGATTAATCAAGCCGATTATGATACACAGCACCATAACTACCAGAGCTACAAAAAACTCGCTGCTGCGAAGTATTTTCTTCATGATGGACGCACCTGCTTTCGCTGCCCGGAATGTGCCGGGGTACCTGATGCTGGTGCTGGCGTCGTAGCGCTTAACCGGTGCGTCAGGTCCGCTTCGCTGAGACCCTCAGTCGGCAACTCCTCAAGCACCCGACCCTTGCGCATCACCAGGATTCGGCAGCAGTTTTGCAGTAATTCCGGCAGATCATCGGAAATGATAATCACACCGATACCTTGGCGGGCCAGATCGCGGATAATCTGATGAATCTCCGCTTTGGATCCGACATCCACACCAACCGTTGGTCCGTTCATGATCAGGATTTTAGGGTTGATGGCCAGCCACTTGGCGAGCACCACCCGCTGTTGGTTTCCGCCGGAAAGACTTTTAACCGGCAGTTCGGGGGAAGGTGTGTTAATATGCAAATTCTCAGTCCATTGCCTGATTTGCGCACCGACTGCGGTCCGATTGATCAGACCGCGCCTGGTCAGTCTGCGCAGTGTACCGGCGACAATGTTGCTGCCGATGCTGCGTTCCAGGAAAAGACCTTCTATCAGCCGATCCTCAGGCACATAACCGATACCATGCCGGACGGCATCCTGAACCGAGCGGATCTCCGCCGGCCGGCCTTCAATGCTGATTGTGCCCGCGTCTGCTGGCCGAATGCCAAAGAGGGACAAGGCCAGCTCAGTTCGGCCTGATCCGAGCAGTCCGGTAATTCCAATAATCTCACCGGCTGCCAGCGAGAAAGACACATCCGCAAAACGGCCCCGGCAGGACAGGTTTTCCGCCTGCAACAGCGGGACGCTGCCGTTCCCCGCTTGGGGTACAATCGCCGCATTTGTTTCGTTAATCTCGCGCCCGGTCATATGCTTCACCAACGAAGCCCGGTCAAAACCGGCTGTATTACCGTCGGTCACATTACGGCCATTGCGCATAATAGTGATTTTTTCGGATATTTCCAGAACTTCATTCAGTTTATGACTGACAAACAGGATGGCAATGCCCTCCCGTTGCAGCGTCTTGATGACATTAAAAAGCGCCCGGACTTCCTTTTCCGTAAGGGCGGTGGTCGGTTCATCCATGATGACCAACCGGGCGCTCTGGCTGATCGCCCGACAGATGGCGATAATCTGTTTATCCGCCACCGGGAGATCTTCCACATAGGCCCCCAGATCCAAGTCAACCCCGATTTTAGCGATCGCTTCCCGCGCTATACGATTTATATCACGCCAGTTCACTAGCTGCTTTTTGCGGGCCAGGTTATAGTTAAAAGCAATATTCTCCGCTACCGTCAGGTTTGGGAACAGCGAAAAATCCTGATAGATCACCTGGATCCCCTCGCGGATGGCATCAATCGGCCGTATCTGCCGGTACTGCCGCCCGTTTAAGGTGACCGTCCCCTCATCAGGCTGCACTACGCCGGCAATTACTTTGATCAAAGTAGATTTCCCGCAGCCGTTTTCTCCGACCAGGCATCTAATCTCACCGCGTTCCATGGTGAGATTAACCCCCTGGAGGGCCCGGACACCTGCAAAGGATTTGCTTAAGTTGTCAACATTGAGAATTTGATCAGGCATGCTCTGCCCTCCTTACTGCCCCATAAACACGCACGCGCTGTCCCGCATAATAACGTCTGGTGGGATGATGCGCACGGTGACGGTGAGTGAACGGATTGCTCCGTCCACCCACCCGGAGTCGTCGGAATCGATCTTAGAAGTCGTACTGATCCATGTTTTCTTTGGTAACATCAATCCAAGCCTGCCCAGTAATAACTTTACCGTTCAGGGTAATCTGCTCGTAACCGGGTACGCCCAGGTTGTCGCCGTCTGCAATGGCCTCACCGGCTAGTATGCGGGCGGCAATGGCGTTCATGACATAGCCGACGTCGGCGGGATCCCAGAAGCTGATAGCATCAATAGCACCGGTCTCAAGGTAGGCACCGGCAACTGAAACAAGACTTGTTCCAACAACAGCAGTCTTGTCCTGAAGACCCATCTCTTCAATGGCCAGGCCGATACCGACCGGATCGGTCATGGCGCAGCCAATAAAGCCGCCGAGGTTCGGATAAGCTTTCAGGAGTTCTTTGGCACGCTCGTAGGCGATCTTCTGGTCGTCGTACGATTCCACGCGCTCGGCCACCAGTTTCATATCAGGATACACTTCCTGCTGGCGGGCGATCGCGGCATCAATGAACTCATTGTGCGATTTGGAGGTGAGGCTGCCGACCATAACGGCGTATTCACCTTTCGCACCCATCAGATCGGCCAGTTGATCCATGAAGTGTGCGCCGTAGGCAGCATTGTCAAATGCCTCGACATCGTAATTAACATTGTTAATATTGGAAGCTTCGTGCGATATTACGGCAATCCCCTGATCCATGGCTCTTTGCAGCACCGGTTCCAGTGCTTCCGGAGCAAACGGAACGATTGCGATAGAACTCACTTTTTGGGCGATCAGGTCTTCCACGATTTGAACCTGCAAGGCAGCGTCGGCTTTCGGCGGACCAAGCAAGAAAGTTTCATTGCCAGTCTCTTCGCCGAAGCGCAGCGTACCCTTCTCCATACGATCGAACCATGCCAGGCCGCTCAGTTTCACAACGGTGGCAAACTTATGCTGTTCGGAGGCTTTCTGGGACGGAATCAGGAATATGGCAGCTACGATAATGATTACTGCCAACCCGCCAATGATTAACCAGTTTTTTTTCATGGAATGAGTCCTCCCCTTCTAGTTGATTCTAAGTTGGTTGTGCAGGCCTTGCCCGGCACCCCTCCCCCCTGTCTTAATGCCTTACTTCCACCCAGCGGCCGGTTTTAGCGCTGGAGACGATCGCTTCGCAGAGTACCATTTCGCGGTATCCATCCAGGAACGCGGGGAACTGCGGCGCGGTGCTGCGATTTCCATCCAGGATATATTGATAGAACTCTTTAAACAGTTGCTTGGAGGTATCAGGGAAACCTTCGTTATGGCCGCCGGGATAAGAGACCAGCTTGCGGGCGTTCGCGTCCATCAGTGCGGGATCGCGCAACAGTACCTCATTGGCTTTATCGCGGTAGCCGAGCATCATTTCATTGGGCCGCTCCGAATCCCAGTTCAGCGAGGTTTTGGATCCCCCTATTTCAAAGTAGACCCGGTTCTTACGGCCGGCGTACATCTGGTGTACGGTCATTACACCATGTGAACCGTTCTCGTAACGCAGCAGGACGCTGGCGTAATCTTCGGTATTGATCGGCACCTCCTGATAATCTTCAGCCTTGAGTAGTTTACCGGACCAGGTTTCGATCGGTTTAAGCGGTTTCTTGCGGGTCTTGTGGAAAGTGGCGAAGTCCGCCATGACTTCGGTGACACGCATGCCGGTAACATACTGGGTCAGGTCAAACCAGTGCGAGCCGATGTCAGCGATGGCGCGCGATTCACCGCTCATTTCGGGTTCCAGACGCCAGCTGTAATCGGTGTCATGATAAAGCCAGTCCTGCAAATAAGAGCCCTGGACCGAATAGATCTGTCCGACAGTGCCCTTTTGAACCATCGTGCGGGCTTCCCGGATTAGCGGATAGTAGCGCACATTGAAATGCACCGCATTGGCCAGTCCGGCTTTGTCGGCCAGCTCCAGTAGTTCTTCAGCTTCGCGTAAAGTGGCGGTCAACGGCTTTTCGCAGACCACATGTTTACCAGCCAGTAATGCTTCTTTAGTCATGGTATAGTGCAGATTGTTGGGAGTGCAGATATGCACCACTTCAACCTCTGGATCTTTGAGGAGATTGCGGTAATCCCCATAATGCCGTGGAACGCCGTATTGCGCTGCTTTTTGTGCGGCCACGGTATCATTGATATCCGCCAATGCGACTACTTCACCCAGAAAGGTTCGCCGGATAGCTTCAATATGAATGGGGCCGATAAACCCCGTGCCGATGACTCCTGCCTTGATTGTTCTTGCCATGATGCCAAGACCTCCTGCCAAATCAATAGTTTCGGGGCGCAATCGATTTCGGCAATCGTTTGCGCAATCGTTTACGTCACAATTTCGCTGCCCTTTTCCAATTTCCTGCCGCCCAATAAAAAAAACGCGTGGAATTATCTTCCACGCGCGCGAAACTACAGCTAACGAATCCTATCTCCTATTATTCTAAGCCTATGATAAGCAGTCCCTCGTAATAGTTTGCGATGAAGACATTTTGGTCTCTTACAGATATGCGATATGAACTATCTGGAATAGTTAATGAGTTAACCTTTACGGGTTCTTTGGGATTAGTAATGTCAAATATATGTAATCCTTTTTTCTCAACGACAAACAGATTTGTTTGATCAATGGCCAAATCGTGTTGAAAATCACCAGTAAAAATAGCCTTGCATTTCTTGGGTTGACTTGGTGCCGATATATCAAAAACATATAGACCTCCGTCAGCAACATATAGGTAGTTATCAACGGCCACCACCTTCATGGGAAAAGGCAAATCCAATTGGCTTCCTGGCTTCGGATGCCGCGGATCACTAATGTCTACGGCATACAAACGCCCCTGATATTCTTCAACACAGGAATTATCCAGAATATAGGCCCAATCCCCATTGATGCATATATCATAAACAGCGCTTTCGGTTTCGAATAGGCCTATCTCTCGGGGAGTAAATTTATCTGAAATATCAAGGATAATGAGACCCTGGCTAGATGCTACATACGCTAAACTACCAGCAACTAAGAGATTATAAATTGCAGTCTTAAATTCGTATACTTCTTTGACTTGTGGAAATCCAGGGTGTGATACATCTATAATTACTAGTCCCATGCGGTAAACTGCCGCAAACAAAGTATTGCCGCTAATTGAAATCCCCAGAACCTCTCCCTTTAACTTAATTTCACTGATGATCTTTGGTTTATCAACATCTGAAATATCAACTATACCCAAGCCATCTCGTGCACCAATAAAGGCATACTCATCACGAATAAGTAATGAGCGGGTTGCCCCCTCAGTTTTTATGGTTGAGATAATTTTGCCAGAATCAGCGCTTAATATAGGCGAGCAAACCAGCGAAAAAGCCAAAAGACTCAATAAAGTTAACCGCAGGTGTTTCAACCCTCGCCACCTCCTACTTGACATAATTCGGTACCCTTTCGGAGTGCTAATTTGCCCTTTTGGCTAAAAATCCCTTCTGAATCGTGTTGGGTTATGCACCCCGGCTAAAGAGCCCTCTCTGCATCGACCCTAGTTATTTCACATGGAGGTTGCGCATTTGATATTTCCGTTACCCGTCTGAACTATGTTGATAATGAGAATGGCTATGATACCACAGCCGACGGGACTGTCGATAAGCCTTACAAAACGATCACAGCTGCCTTGACGGATAATGGCTGGGTTAAATGTCGTAGGCAACGGAGTGAAAATCAGTGATATCGTTTTTCAGGAACAGGATTTTAAACAGGATTATTATGCAATCAGTTGGGATTATCGACCTGCCAATTGCGGTGCCATTTACGCCGTAGGCAACACTTGGGATTCCGCTGCCATTCCAGCGGTGGCGGATAAGAATAACACCCGGCGAACCTTATCTAAACCTTAACACTTGCAGTCAGGCCTTGCGGCAAATCCGCAGGGCCGTCTTACTTGCAAAAATCATCTAATAGGCAAAAGCAGGTGCGTTTTTATGAATCCATATTGACTATCAATATTGGCTATGCTATTATCGAGGTGGAGGCATCGCCAGAAGTTGATGAAGTTTCTGTCTGATCCAAAAGTCAGACTATAATAATCGAGAGGAGCGGTGAAAAGGATGCAGATGAACATATATGTGCCCAGAGATAAGGAAAATGTCGTTGCTGAGCTTGATCGTGCAGCGGCACGCTCCGGCCGCCCGAAAAATGAGCTCGTTCTGGAAGCTATTGAAAATTATCTTGTGGAAGCAAGTCAAGCGATAGAGTTGGACAGTCTCAGCCTTGGCAAAGTAAAATCTGTGACTCGCAAGGAGCTTTATGGGAGGTCTTGAGCCGTGATCTTAATTGATGCTAATGTTTTAGTTCATGTGATCAACCGTGATTCACCACAACATGACGCCTGCCGCGCTCTCGTCAAAGCAGTTCAAGACGGCAGGCTGCTGTGTGTCCTACTACCCCAGATTCTGCTGGAGTTTTATTCGGTTGTCACCGAAGCATATTTGGTCGAACAACCGCTCCCACCCGAAAAAGCACTGGAGATAATCAATAGTCTGCAATGCATCTTCCCGGTCATGGATCCCGGCAGTGACGCCTTGGATTGCCTGGCAGAAGTAATTGCCGACAAACCATGCATCGGGGGCGGCGTGTTTGACGCCTGGCTGGTAGCCCAGATGAAGCAGCTGGGTGTCAACCGCGTCTGCACTTATAACCCTGATGATTTTCTGGGTATAAAGGGGATCCAGCCGGTTACACCGGAAGACATTCTGGATAGCCTGCTCTAGTGCCAGCGGCAATTCTTTGCATAAAATTGCGGGTCTATTCTCTATACGTCTATTTGGGCATTTGCGCTACCCCTTCATCCATAAATTAGTCCTCCTCGCCTGCGTAACCGCCCATCGGCGCGCGCCAGCTGCCCCAGGATTATGCCACTACCATGAATCTTTTTTACCAGAGAATAGTTCGGAACGCGAACCTTGCGGCAGGAAGCCAGCAAAAAATGTGGAAGATATCCACTAGATTTGCATTATATTTCAGGAGGGGGTTAATTTGGCACCGAAGTATAAGCGACTCTTGGTTCTGATGCTTTTCATATTCATTGTCCCCGCACAATTCCTGACTGCCGCAGGTAATCATACGATTTCTGGATGGATTCTTAACTCTGCCACCGGACAGGGAATTCCGCTTGTGCGCGTGACAGTCGACGGTATCCTGGCCGTCGGTACCAGCCCGCAAGGCTATTTCAAACTGGCCGATGTCAAAACCGGAGCCCAGATTCGGTTTTATCGGGACGGCTGGTTGCTGGCTCCCAATTTTATTACCGCATCTGACTCACAATCCAACATAATTATCATCGGTCATGAAAAAAACGAACCTTTTATGCAGCTCTCAGGGGGACATTCCTATTCGATGGCCCTTAGAAACGACGGTACTGTCTGGTCCTGGGGTCACAACCGTTTTGGCCAGATTGGCAATGACACAGTTACTGAGAGTTCCCCGCCGGCAAAGGCGTCAGGCCTTACTGGAGTTGCAGCGATTTCCGCCTGCTTTACGCAAAGTGCCGCACTGAAAGAAGATGGCACGGTGTGGGTTTGGGGCCGGAGCATTAAAAAACCGGAGCCTGTCAAAGATCTCGCTGACATCAGCGTCGTCGCAGCCGGTTGGTCTCACATGATGGCGCTGAGATGCGATGGCACCGTTTGGGGCTGGGGCCTTAACGATGCCGGGCAGTTGGGTAATGGCACCGACACTCAAAGTGCAACACCAGCACAAGTTCGGAATTTAAATAGTGTGGTTGCCATCGCGGCTGCCCGTAACCATTCGATCGCCCTGAAAAAGGACGGTACTGTTTGGGCTTGGGGCGCTAACGAAAGCGGCCAGCTTGGCATCAAATCGAACGGCAGCAACCGTCCTAAGCAGATTTCCGGTCTGGAAGGGATCATTAGCATTGCGACTTCCGCCACCCATGGTGTTGCTCTCAAAAACGATGGCACGGTCTGGACATGGGGCGATAACAGCCATGGCCAACTCGGCGATGGCACTAATGTTGCGTCGCTATCACCGGTAAAGGTGCTCGAACTGACTGAAGTTACGGCCATTAGTGCAGGCGAGAAACATACCATTGCTTTAAAGAAAGACGGTACTGTTTATGCTTGGGGTTTCAATCACGACGGGCAGCTGGGAGACGGTACCATCATTGAAAGCCATGTACCGATTCAGGTCGCCAACCTAAGTGCCATTACGGCAATCGCCGCTGGCGGCAACCATAACCTTGCTCAGAGTGGCAATGGCGTTTTGTGGGGCTGGGGTGCCAACGTGAATGGACAACTTGGAGATGGAACAACACTGAACAGGAGCAAACCTGTTATGCTACAGTTGGATCTGAGATAGTCACGGGACATAAGGGACGCTTATTCAGTGGCAGGAAGCTAACAACAAATGTGGAAGATATCCGCAACCGGCAGATAATGCCAAGCGGTGCTGCCGATCTCGAAATAAACCAGAGGAAGTGTTGTCATGGATAAGCGCCATGCCCCGAAGCAGACGTCCCGGGCGGAGGGTTTATCTTACGGCGGTTTTTTTCTTGGTCAGAACATCATCTACATCATTCAGTATCAATACTTACTTTATTTCTACACTGAATATGTTGGCTTGAGTATTGAATCAACTGCCGCAATGATGCTCATTGCCCGTCTTTGGGACGCCCTCAACGATCCGATTATGGGCGCCCTCGTTGATAAGATCAATCTTAAGAGCGGCAAGTATCTCCCCTGGCTCAAGTTCGCAACTTACCTGCTGCCGCTGTCGCTGCTGTTGGTTTTTGTCAATATTAATGGCTCTTACTCGCTCAAGCTGGTTTATGCCTACGCCACTTTTCTCTTCTGGGATATGGTTTATACGGTATCAGACGCTCCACTGTTTTCGCTATCAACCGCGATGACCAGCAACATTTTCGAACGCGACAAACTGCTGTCTTACGGACGCTTTGCCGCCGCCTTAGCTGCCATCATCAGCGCCGCATTTATGGGCTTAAAAGCCGGACTGGGCTGGACCGGTGCGGTGGCCGTATTTATGGGCTTCTCATTCCTAGTAATGATGCCCCTGCAGTTTGCTGCCAAAGAACGCGTCCCTTATCAGCGCAGTACAGACATTACCTTCCGGCAGATCTTCAAGTATTTGTTCAGGAATAAATACCTGCTGATCTACTACGCCGGCTTCCTGGCAGTGGAAGGCACCAAGACGCTGCAGATTATGGCGACTTATTTCGCCAACTCCAACCTTGGCAATGAGGGGCTTGTGCTGGTAATCATGGCGATTACCGTCATTCCGACTTTGTTTATCGCCCCCTTCCTGCCCAAACTAATCCAGTGGATCGGCAAAAAGAAACTAACGATCTACAGCTGTATATGGGCGATCGCGTTAAGCCTCGTGCAGTATTTCGTTGGCTATGCCAATTTTGAGCTTTTCCTATTCATCACCGCAATTCGGGTACTGTTTATGATGATTCCCGTGCTGATCTATGGGATGTTCACAGCCGACTGTATCGAATACGGCGCGCATATTAATGGCGAGCGCACGGAAGGAATCTCCTTCGCGCTGCAGACTTTCGTCACCAAACTGGCCGCTGCGATTTGCTCCGTATTATGTCTCATGCTTTTGAAGTACTTTGGGTATGTCGAGCAGGCTGTCCAGCAATCGGAACGCACGTTGCACGGTATCTGGATCATTCTCTCCCTGGTTCCGATCGTCGGATATGTAGGCATGTTGATCGCCATGGCGTTTTACAAGCTGGATGAGCGCACAGTACAGCAATATATTGATAACAGTATCACCGCATCAGCAGGCGCGCAAGCAGTTTCAGCAGGTGGATCCATAGGCCGAAGCGTCGTCCATGGGCTGGATCAGTCTGAAGGGGAGCGTTTTTGATGAAACGCGCAAAACTCAGCCAGGACAGCAGAATTACGGACATCTACCAAAACCCAATCGGGCATGATGTGATTGACAAGATCCTGCTTCAGATGGGCAAAAGCAGACGCTGGGTCACGAATGCGCTGGTGGGCAATATTAAGCTGAAGACTCTGGCCAAAATGGCGCAAGGTTTGCTGGGCCAGGGCTTTGCCGATACTTTCTTAAACCTGCTCAATATTGAAGATCATGATGTGGCGTCCGCGCTGTCGCGCCAGCGCGCGCCCGTGCGACCAGCCTGGTGGAAAGAAGCGCTTGTTTATCAGATCTACCCGCGCAGCTTCAAGGATTCCAATGGCGATGGTATCGGCGACTTGAACGGTATCTTGGAAAAGCTCGACTATTTGGCGGATCTGGGCGTCGACGTGATCTGGCTTTCGCCGATCTATGATTCCCCGAATGATGATAATGGGTATGACATTCGGGACTACCGCCGCATCATGGCCGAGTTCGGCACGATGGCAGACTTCGAGCGCCTGCTGGACGGCGTGCACAGCCGCGGCATGAAGCTGATTATGGATCTTGTGATCAATCACACCTCCGACGAGCATGCCTGGTTTCAGGAATCGCTCCAAAACCCCGATTCCCCCTATCGCGATTACTATTTCTGGCGTTCCTCTGCTCCGGACCCGTCCCAACCGCCCAATAATTGGACCTCATTTTTCAGCGGCTCCGCCTGGAAGTACTACCCCGAGCGCGACGCTTGGGCACTGCATCTTTTCTCGCAAAAACAAATGGATCTCAACTGGGAAAACGACCTTCTGCGGGCGGATCTCTACGCCATGATCAAATGGTGGCTTAACAAAGGCATTGACGGCTTCCGGCTGGATGTCATCAATTATATTTCCAAGCAACCTGGTCTCCCGAACGGCAATGAAGCCATCGGCAAAATGATGGGTTATTATGGCATCGAACATTATTTCTATGGCCCCAGGTTGCACGAATTCTTGCGTGAGATGCGCCGCGAGACCTTTGACCATTATGACGTCTTCACAGTAGGCGAAACGCCTGGCATAGGCATGGAAATGGGCCGGCTCCTGACTGCTGAAAACCGCCGTGAACTTGATATGATCTTTTCTTTTGATCATTTGGAAAATCCGGGTAAAGTGCGCTTCGATGATTATCGCTATGATCTGCGTTATCTGGGCGATTATTATCGGGATTGGATGCAAAACTACGGCAACGACTGCTGGATGGCGGTCTTCCTGGAAAACCATGATAACCCGCGCATGATCTCCAAAGTCAACCCGGATCCGCAGTTCCGGGAAGTGATCGGCAAGCTGCTGGCTATGCTGCAACTGACGCTGAAAGGCACCCCGTTCCTGTTCCAGGGACAGGAGCTGGGCATGGTCAATGCGGATTTTGGTGCTATCGAGCAAATGCGCGACGTTGAGAGTATCAATCTGTATCATGAACTGCTACCCCAGGTGGGAGCGGACGCTGCCTTTCAGAAGGTGCTCTGCGGCAGCCGGGATCATGCGCGCACTCCTATGCAGTGGGACTGTGCGGCCGCCCACGGCGGATTCACTGCCGGTGAACCCTGGATTAGTCTGAATCCGGACGATCGCCATCACAATGTGGCGGCTGAGCTAAAGGATCCCTGCTCCATCCTCAATTTCTACAGTACACTGATTCGACTGCGCAAAGCGGACCCGGCAGCGCTGATCTACGGGGACTTCAAGGCCGTCTCCAAGGCGGGGGCCAATGTTTTCGCTTACTACAGGCTTTCGGACAATGGCAGCTGCTATTTGATCGAGCTGAACATGACCGCTGCCTCACAGAAAGCGTTCCGCAAACCGTCCGGTTGCACGCTGGTGCTCTCTAATTATGCGGGCCCAGACGCAGCAGGTACAGATGCCGGAGCGGGCGCATGCATGGGCGCATGCATGAACGCAGGCGGAGCGGCCGAAGCCACGCCTGCCGACACCGCCATACTTCCCAAAGCCTTGCGCCCTTACGAAGCTAATCTGTATCGCGTTGCGCACGCGCGCGCTTAAGTTTTGTAACTAGTTGGTAATAAACCTGACAGAAGCCCGTAATAAATCTGTTGTATAATGTAAGAACAGGCAGGTCGCGTTAACATTACATGTTTATGGAGGTTTCTACAATGGCTAAGCGTAAGCGTGCACTTCTCACAGGGGTTTTGTTGATCGCTTTAGTTTGCATCACCGGTTGTGTCGACTTGGATGAAGTGGATTTATCATGCCGGATACCTTTAACGGAATATTACGACATGGTCGGTTCATGGAATGATCTGATTTCTTACAGTGATGCCAAGCGAGTTGACAATTTGGTGAACGCTGTCTTTACGATGGTCAGCCTGAAGGATTTTGTTAACACACGGAATCAGCCTGTAACCTTTGTCGCAGGCGGTACTCCTTATAATTTGAACTACCGGGTCGGTGAAACGCCGCACCTGCTGGACTCATACGACAATCCAATTGCCGTGACGGAATTTACAACCGATCGGAATGGCAAACTGGGACAGTTTCTTGCCTGCTCGCTGGCAAATGTCGGCGCCACAGTATCGTATAACGAAGAGTTTACCATTACCTTTACGATGCCGGAAAACGGCAAAACTTGTGCCGTATGGATCTATTCCTGGGTGAGCATTAGCATTAATAAAGCACAGGGCTCTTATACGAATATCAACGGCAATACAGTCTATTATGACTATCCTTATGCTGAGGTCAAATGGGGCACCAAAGTGCAGGTCGGCGTGCGGTATTATTTGAAGGGACAACACTTTATCCCAATCGAAGATGGTCATCTCGGGCTCTATGCTCTGATTACCGATCGCAATATGGATGGTCTTCTCACTGAACATGATACCCTGACGATCGAAGCGCACGCCAAAGGCGGCACCAAAGGTGGCCTGCGCAACACAACGTACCCGATGAATCAGTACGTCCCGCTGACCGATCAATGGGGCTATGTGCTGAACCTCATTAGTGAACCGGGACCGCAGGGCATGAACTATTTCCTGAATATCCAAAGGCAATAACACGCACAGATTAGTTGCGGAATAACGAAGGACCGGCTTGGAGCAGCCGGTCCTTCGTTATTCTTTACTATGATTAATTCATCGACAATTTTGCGCGAATAAATAGTTCCACTTGGTAGCATGTTTTAACTCATCGGTATAGATCTCCGTCATGATATTGCGATAGGGCAAGAATTCCCTCCGTCTTTCACTCCTCCATAATATTCTCTTTTGCGGAAAGGGTGTCCAACTAATCACATGTTGTGCTACTATACAACCTCAGCCAGCCACCCCAAGACTTTGGCTCCTAACGTTAGCTGCCCCGCTTTGATTCGTATGTCATGTAAGCTTCGCATAAAATCGATCAGGTAAAGAATATTTTTCTGAGGCCTTTAGGGTTAAGATCCTTGGATATTTATCCGATTGTATTAGTATAAGGGAAACGCAAAAGCAACGGATTGAGGTGTCTGAAATGAGAAGGCACAGATCATTGAAGTACTTCCTGGTGGCTTGCTTGGTGATCTGTGCTTCCGTGTTATTTTCTTCGGCAATAACAGTAACAGCCGCAAAATTTAATATAGACTTATCATTATCCATTCCCTATTTCCTTCGCGTATCCTATTCCAGTGGCAGCTGCAGTGAAACTATCACCACTCAGGACCGCAGCGTTTTCAAACGGATCTCTCTGGAATTTACGCCACGCGATGACGGGCTTTACGAATCAGTCATTGCGCTTGAAATTAGAAGCAATGCCAACTGGCAGATGACTATTACGCCATTAGATGTCGATGATTCTGCGCAGTGGATCGTGCATGAAGGCGAAAACGACATCCCGAGTGACACGATTGAGGCGGGTAGGCCGATCAGTGAATTGGACGCCACGTTCCAGTGCAACCCAGAAACCACGCCCGTTTGGCATTTACATGTTCTGTCTCCCTCCTGCCCTAATCCAGTGCGGAGAGAAATGACGGCGCAGAAACAAAACGCTGTTGGCGCAACGCCAACATCTGCGGCTGCTACGCCCGCAATCCAGTTGACTATTATCCAGCAAGATTTTTGAGGGCCTTCAGGGAGGACTTACAGTTGCAGATACCATAATCAAGGAGTAGACCGTTCCTGCCAAGACGGAAAGCGGCGAGCATGAGGACTCGCCGCTTTCTGCTTTCTATTATGATATATCTCGATGTTCTCTTGCAGGACAATGATTTTTGATGTCAAACTAAATTGGATATGTAGTGTTGTTTTGCTTAGCGCCGCTCTTAGGTGCTAAGAACAGCTAGAGGAGTGTTTTCGTATGAAAAAGCTGTTGATTTTTCTGGCCTTGATCGTTTTGTTGACATTTTCGTCAGGATGCGTGTTCGCCAACTTGACAATCTGCAATAATACGACCGATCAACTTGAGAACGTTCGTTGGAATGGATATGACTTTGGAGACCTATCTATTGAACAGTCTGGATCACGGTCTGTTATTGCCGGTCGAGCTTATATCTATTTATCGATAAGCGGCAATGATTATAGGACCATTGAAAAAATATCTGTTATTCCAGGTCAGGATAAGACAATTATATTAAATGATTACACAATAGTAGAAGGCCCATTATCCCTAGCCGCAAAAGGTCTCTCTATTATGCAAATAGGCGACATCATCGGAGAAGCGGGAGTTTCAGACAGCGAATAACCCTTAATGAACGCTCATAGGACATTTTGCACACACCTTATCATTCTTGATCATGTGCGCATCCGCCTTTCCTTTTCCTATTATGGAACGGCCAAAAGCACAAGTTATTTTACACACTTATATATACCAAAATGGCACCTCTTTCGGGATGCCAATTCTTTTTCTTTGGATTTGTTCTCTTTTATTTCTCAGCACAAATGCATTGTTACATCAAAAGTTTCTTGTGTTATTTCTGTATTACTTACCGGATGATACGAAAGAATAATTAGGCGGTCTCAGCTACTAATGCGGAAAGTTTATCACGTAACAATACAGTCAACCCCGCGTTTTCTAACAACCTCGTAAATTGCGGAAACGGATTCAGGCATAACGTCGGAACGTATGCGACACACTGCCATCCATTATCCTTATAGAATTGTACTACGTTTGCCATAAACTCAATTTTGCCTTGCGATTCATTTCCCCTTAGATAATTGACGAGATTGGCTTTACACTCATGCGCTTCAATATCTGTAGGAGAAAACTCAAATAAGACATCGAAGTCATACTCTAAGTCCCATATTAATCTTTTCTGATAAAATATATTGCATTCGAGCCACTTATTAAGGAACGGCTTGCTAGTAACTGGGCCAACCCTTTCTATCAGTTCTTCCAAGAAAGAACCTCGTCTATTGCTTAGATCTTCTTTTGAAGTGTTATAAAATGCTCTCATTAAGTCCGGCAAAATACTGCCCAATTCCAGTTTTGGCCCAAACCTATATGCAAAGGACGATCTTAGCTTTGCTTCCGAGTACTGTTGAGGCTCTACAAAAGCAAACAATATCTGAAATACTCCTGTTGAATATTCAGGGTTATTTAGAATAAAATCAACCAAATCGCTTGCTTCCCGATATCTCCGTGCTGCTTTCGCACAATAAGAAAGCGATGCTTCGTTCATTACTTCAACCCCTAAATAACCTTAACAATTGGCAATATAAAAGCGGGTAAGGACATTTTTAACGATGTTGAAGCAACTAATTCGCGACAATATGGCCATACGTTAATTGGAACATTTCTTCGAACAAATTCATCAATAATCTCCTTTTCTACAGAATCATCAAGTTCAATCCGATTTATAAACTTATACTTTGCAATAAAAGTGGCATTACAGGTGAAGCAGGGTTCTTGGTTTTCTTCTTTTTTAAGGTTAGCGCAAATATCCAAAGAAAGTGCTACCGCCAACTGTTCCTTCGACCTGCCCACTATCGAAGTATTAACCTTTATGTTAGTATCAGTAGTCAAACCAACTATATCTTCTAGCATTCTTTTTGTTTTTAATTCTAAAAGGAAAATGTCATCTATCTCAACATTTTTAATAAACTCGACATATTGGTTCCTATAGTCCAAAGTCAATCACCCCTATGCTGCATATACTTCTATATCGATTACTTCTTGTGGCACCTGTGTTTTCATGAACTCTCCAAGAGATACAACTAAGTCTTTACTTAACTCTAAGCTATTGCATCCACTTTCGATTGTAAAAGGGGCATCATAGATGAAATCCAATAAAACCAATACTTTTTGTTCTATTTCTTCTTCTCTAGCCCTAACATCATTAACTAAATATTCAAAGGCTTTAATTGAGTTATCAATAGCTTCTCGCTTTTCTGTTGAACCAAACAAATATAATATTCCACACTGTTTGATTTTTGGAACGCCTATCTCTTTAAACCAATTTTCAGTCCAAACAACATTATCAAAGATGTCCTCAGAAAGATCAAACGACTTAATCTCTCGAAAAAGATCATTAATGTAGTCGGATAAAAACTGAATTGATTTTCTTTGGGATGAATAATATTCTAGCGATAAATTGTCAATGAACACATTAGAGCAATGCACTTTTTTTACCTCCCAAGAATCTCTTATCCAAGTGATGTATAAATGCATTCAAAACACCTCCGTAAAGGGAATTCTCTCCCCAGAAGGCATTTTTATTCGTGCACTTGGTTAATAATGACACTTATATATAATGATTACTGACAGTAACTTCTGCAGAAAAAGGTTTCTTCCTTTAAATATTGGTTTTAATGAAAATCAATATACCAAGAAGGCATGCTATATGGTTCGTCCGCACCCTGGGGATCATGGATGAGCTCGCGAAATTATATTCTTCCGTGCAAAAAGCCGCCCTAGACAGGGCGGCTTTTAAAATTGGTACACCACCGGGGATTCGAACCCCGGACCCGCTGATTAAGAGTCAGCTGCTCTGCCAACTGAGCTAGTGGTGCACGCAAACTTAGCAAATATGGTGGCGGCGACTGGATTTGAACCAGTGACACTACGGGTATGAACCGTATGCTCTAGCCAACTGAGCTACGCCGCCAAATGGTTTTTCAAAGAGCACGACATGAAACTAGCCGCACAAATAATTATAGTACATTCAGGGACGGAGCGTCAACTGGTTTTTCAATAACAGCCTTGCCAATTGTTTGATCTGCTGTTTGATCTCCTAATCGCCTGATCGGAAGGGGGAACTTTGGGGACGGTTCTAAAAGTTCCATTTTGCATTTAATTCCATTTGGAACTTTTAGAACCGTCCCCAAAGTTCCTCCAATTAATCCCCGCTGGTCTTTGGGCGGACACGCCCGCAACGAAATGGCTTCCGGATTACCATCCGGAAGCCTTAAAGCCACAATCAACCTCTAACTCTAAAGGCTTAGAATCCTTCGGCTTTTGCGCCTCTAGCCCGTGGACCGCCACCACGGCCGCCACGTTTGGCATCGGTGCTCTTTTTAATTTCGCCTTGGCGTTCATCGCTTTCCTTCAAGAAACGACTGAGTTTGTCGTCAAAGGACTGTCTCGGACGAACATTACGCTCCGGTCGCGGGCGCTGTTCCTGTGCCTGCCGGATTGATAATCCGACGCGACCCTTATCAATAGAAAGGACGCGCACTTTGACTGTGTCATTCAATTTCAGAAAGTCTTTTATGTCTTTGACATACTCATCAGCGACTTCTGAAATGTGAACCAGACCAGTCTGTCCGTTGGACAATAAAATAAAAGCGCCAAAATTCGTGATACCTGTGATTTTGCCCTCAATGACTCCGCCAACCTCTATGGCCGACATGCCGGAAGTATTCCTCCCCTTTTTGACTTTCGCAATAAGCTCTAGGAGCTTATATCTTAATCTATTATACTTGCAGTTAAAGTGTGTGTCAAGTCAACAATGCGTTATTACTTCAGTGCATCACCTGAAAGCACCAAAAACCGGCCGTGCTTTCATTTGCATTATTCTCTACTCAGAACTACCTTCCTTGTTTGCGGCAAAAGGAGGATCGTATGCTCGCGATGCAGCGCTTTCCGATCATTAACCAAGGCGGATTTGATGGCAAACGGTACATTCCAGCGCACACTTTGCGGTGGAAACCTGTAATCGCCTTCCAACTGCAATTCAACCCGCTGTTCGCCAGCTTCAATGCGATAGCTAATGGTGCCAAAGCTGGAAGGAGCATTATCTACTGTTATGACCGTCCCCGGCTCATACCAATGTGTGGGAAACGCTGCTCCCAGAACCAGCGCGTCGTTTTCCTCCCGAATTAATATGCTTCTGATCACCCGTAGAAACAACGCCGTTACCAGCGGATCATGGCCTTCCCCGAACGATCCCCCGCCGGTACGCGGATGTACCGCGCACGGCCAGGCATAAGTTGACAGCGCCATCGTCAGAATTCGGTCCAGACTGGCGTACGCCTGGTGATCCTGCATCATGATTAAGCATTGTATAATCAGGAATTCCGCAGCCAGATCATAACCGGACATCCGCGGGTTATAGCAAAGCGCTTGGCCTTGCGCGTCCAGCCCCATCCCCAGCCCCGCAACATTCTTGAGTAAACCATCTATTAGCCCGGCATCCGCCCCGGCATCAGGCGCGATTAATCCTAAAGGATCAATCGCCATTAAATCTGTAACCGGATCAGGAGCCTGTCCGGCTCGCAAAATGTCTTTAGCAATGCTGGCATGCACCTCTGCATAGGCTTGCCGCAGACCATCCGCGGTCTCCTTCTTTCCATAGCGCTGTGCGAGTAAAGACGCGTCCCGCAAAGCCGCCGCATTCCATAATCTACGCAGCCGCAACACTCCTCTTCCACTGCCGGATTTCCCGTTGTTGGAGACTCCAAAGCGCCGCAACGCTGAAAAGAATACTGCGATATGATCATACGCGTTCTTGAGCATGGCATCATTGATGACGAGCATACTATGTTTCTGCAGTGCCCAGATCGCTTGCTCCACTCGAGCAAGACTGCCGCGCACAATCCTGCTGGGGCGCGTGTGGTCGATTCCAAGCATTTGCTCGATTACTCTCCCAGCTGCCTGGTGTAGCCCCCACCCATCCAGTGCTGCTGCCAAGATGGCTCGTTCAGCCGATTGCTCCCCTAGCGGCTGCTCGCCACAGATGGTGCCGGTTGTCCTGCCGCCGTCGCCGTTGCCACCGCCACCGCCACTACCGCTCCCGCCACCGCCCTTAGTGATCCCGCCGCCTCCCGCCTTGCGCTCCGCGAAGGTCAGCGCATAAGCCAGGTTAGCCTGCACCGCCTCGTTGAGCCGCTGCTCCGGCAGCGTCACCCGCATGGCTGTCGAACGCTGTTCCTGCCACTCATGGCGCAAATCCGACAGAAACACCTGTCTGGATACGGGGGTTGGCCGAAAACCCTTTTCTATTCGTCCCAGAGGCACAAAGAACTCCAGAGAATGGGCTTGTGAGTGCAATGGCGACTGCAATGGCGACTGCAATGGCGACTGCGGCTGCCCCTGCCCCAGCGCCGGTGCCTGCACCTGAACCGATGCCTGAGCCAGTGCCAGCGCCAGTGCCGGCGCCGCTCCCGCCTGGTCGCCGTCCGATCCGCCGAGGTCAACCGTAAACGCCGCCACCGCATGAGCCAGCCCCTTAGCACTCTCAGCGGCATAGAGCTTTGGCCCATCGATCAAATGCACTCCGTCTCCCCTGGTACCATCCGTACAGAGCACCCGGTCCGGAAATTCCGTGGCAAGCAAGGCCAGTCGGCCATTAATCATAAGGCCATCCATCGAATACTTCACTGATTTCAGGGGCGCGAAGCCTTCCGGGTTATATGGCCGGATTACCAAGAGTAGGCGCACCGCGTTCATTACTTTCGCCCTGGTCTCTGCCCCGTCTCCCGACTCAGCCTTCGCCCTGGCTTCCTTCCCTGTCTCCTCCAGATTAGGCGTCAGCGTGATCGAGCAGCCCAACCAGGGGAATGTACCCGTTTTAAACGCAACTACAGCTGTCCGCACATTCACCGGACCGGCCTGCCAGACCGTATGAACTTCCGGCACAGAGTGTCCCAAATGCTGTTGCAGCGACTGCGCCTGCATTGGCGTATATAGCTCCCCGTCGATATCAAGCCAAAAATCCAGTGACCAACCGCCCCGAAAGGGCGTGATCATCCCGCGCGGATCAACGGTCGCCCCAGGCCATCCGCGCCCCCTATGAATGCTACCCGCACCGGTCATTCCCGAGCCCGGTGCAGGCCCCACCACCGTCCAATTACGGTTGGTCTGATTATAGGCCAGTCCGGATTGTGCCCGGGGAATAAAGGCCTCATCGGCAGGGCACTCCTGTCGGCCCGCCCAATAAGGCAGCACCCAATCAGCACAGCGCTCTAAAAAGCAGGCATTATGATACCCGCTCCCAATTTGGCGCACATAGCGCATGCCGCGTGGCAGTACCGCCGGCAGCCACAGCTGCGGCATCCGGATCCGCAAATTGAAAAGGCTACTGATCACGCCCCGCACATCAACCCAACGTGCCATGGTCTTCCTCCTTTTGCCGTTATGGGATTATTATGCCCGCAGATACAAAAAACCGCTGCACTTCATGACAGCGGTTCATCATTTGAATCAAAACTCAATAGCCAATTTCGGGCGATTGAACACGTTTGGCTGGTCCGGCGTCCCCTTCTGCGCCTGGAACCGTAAACTGGTATTTGACTTCGTCAGGTTTGGCCATCCCGAACTTCCTGGCTTCCTGTTCCACATAATCAAGAGTGCCGCGCCAGGCTACTTCATCATCCAGCTCGGCGTTGTATTCTTTCAGTTTGGCAATCTCCAACGCGAGCTGCCGCGCGTATTTGGTCTGACTGATTCTGACACTGACAACGCTGATCAGATTAAAAGCCAGCGAAGCCATGATCACGATGGGGACAATATAGAACAATTCCGCTTTCGGTCTGAAACGCAGTCTTCTTTTCACTTTGACGCGAGGCTTATCCGGCTCATGCTTTGCGCGTTGAGCTCGTACCGGAAACGGGTATACATTATGTTCCTGCATGCTCATCCGGCATCGCCTCCCCTACCCCCGGCTCCGCATCCGCGTCTTCATCTTCGGGTGGAATCAGTGCAGTGCCAGGCAAAATGATGACTACCTGATATCCCTTACGACGTGCCCTACTATAAAGATTAGCAACCGTGCTAGCGCTGATTTGGAGTTTGCGGCAGATCTCTTCGGTCGACAGCCCCGTTTCTTTCAAGGCTACGACCTGGCGTTCGCGAAAGCTTAGTTCTTCGACCCCCCGTATTTCGACCTGCATTTAACTCACCGCCGCACCGCCGCAGGGACGTAAAGGGCTCCTTGTGGGAGCCCAACTTATCTTTCTACAAATATACTACATTTTTACTACAAAATCAAGATCAAATCCCATTATTGGATTTTTGCCAGGAATGCTTTAGTCAGATTAAAAATCTCGGCCGCGCCAGTCTGGTAAATAAAATGGGACCCTTCAACAGTCTGCGATTGAACAGCCGACCCCAATCTGGCAAGGTGTTTCTCCTGATAATCCGCACCCACCTTTTCCAGAGACTGCGAGGAGATCAGCTTCAAGACCGGAATTCCTTGTGGAAAAGGCATCGCGCTTACCTCGTTGATGCTGTCAAGCGTGCGCAGCGACTGATCAATCATGGTATCGTTAAGCACATGATAGGCAAACAGCCTGTAGTCACCAATTTCCTTAACTGTGTAGCCATTTTCTGCTTTCTGGGCGGGAGGCATCAAGCGATATGTCAGGCGTGTCAAACCGCATGCTTGCTGCAGCTTGGCAATTCCATATACCAATCTCGGCGGGTTTTTACCTTCCTGCCTGGCCGTAGAGGTAGTATCCAACATAATAATAGCGGACACTTCTTCAGGATATTTGGCAGCATAATATTCACTGTAAACGCCGGATAAAGAATGCGGCATCAAAACATACGGTGCCTTAAACCCTGCCAGGGATAAGGCTGTTCTGGTCTCTTCGACAATGTTTGCATTGGTGCGCGCTGTTTTCATCTGGCCGCTGAAGCCAATGCCGAAATACTCCACACAGACAACGGTATATTCTCGGGAAAGCTCCCGCATCAGTGGACCGAAGTCCGCACTGGGCAAGGCAACTCCGAAGCCAGGCAACAAGACAATGGTCTGTCGGCCAATACCATTGTCGCTGCCGTTGCCACTGCCGCTGCCATTGCCTATCGCATAGACATGCATTTTTTGTCCATTCACATCAACAATCTTTCCATAAGGAGTAACGGAGTTGAGCTCGTGGGCAAATAAAGTTTTATTGACGGCAAACCCGGCTAAATTAAGAAAAATAATAGCCCCCAAGATAATTGCTAAAACTACCATGATCCTTTTGCCTCTTTTCATTTCGCTCTGAGTCGTCTGACTCACTCCTTTTCTGCCGGTGCCGATATTACGGTAATGTCTCTGACTTTTCTCCCGTCGGCGACTTCCAGGTTATACTTAAGGAGAAGTCCCCGCAGCTCCGCCAGAAACTGATCGAATTCAAGCTCTGTCGCGGTAACCTCTCCCGACGTGGCCAGCTGTTGATTATAATACCATCTTTGGGATTATTCAAGTATAGGACGAGCTTTTTTCCATTCTTTTTTTGATCAGTTTCTGAGCGATGATGAAGAGTCGGCGGTCTTGGAAAGGCGGCGCCCATGCCGTTCCCGGCGCTCGCGGCGCCCATGCCGTTCCCGGCGCTCGCGCAGACGGTCAAAGGCCCCGGCACTGCTGTCCCAGAACCATAGCACCGGCGTCACCAATATTGCTCTCAGCAGCCGGAAAATGCCCCTGATGATTCCTGCCACGCCACGGAAAATCAGGCGTAGGAGGCCGCGCATTGTGTCACTGAGCACTTTGAAATAGAATAAGACACCCAGCGCGATCGCCAACAGGACATAGATCCGCATTTCACCCCAGTTGCTAAAAAAGATCAGGAACAATAGCGACGGGGTGGCGATCAGCCAAAAGAGGGCGTCAAATAGCCAGTCAAGCTTACCCGTCAGCCGGAGGCCTTTACGAAACAAGCGGTACAGATCATGCAATAAGCCGAGTGCCATGCCGGCGATAAAAACGACCGTAAAGGCGCTAAACTGCATCTCCACCGGTTCCATCCGCGCACACCCCCATACTGGAACAATACTGACCCCCATACTCCAACAATACAATCTATGCTGGGAAGAGGCGCTTCATGATGGCAAGCGTGCTTGCCGCGAACCGCTCCATCCATATAAAAAAGAGACTGCCCCTCAATCAAAGGGAGCAGCCTCGTCTCGTATTATCATCGCGTCTTTACACTCTACCCTACAGCTTCTTAATAAGCCACGCCAACAGGATAGACCAAAGCGCCAAAGTGACTCCGCCCGCCCATTTCAAAGCTTGCCGAGCGTCAACCGCCAAATTGATCAGATCCAGAACCCGGTTTTGACGTAAGGTTTTCAGTTTCTGCGCAATGTTGCGCGTAAAGCTGCGTGTCTCCGGATAAATGTGTTCATCACGGGAAGTGTCAACTGTGGCACTGCCTGCGTTATAGGCCTCCAGCGCGAAACCAACCTCGCCGTCGAAACGTTCCACCAACTGGCTAAGATACCTCGTTCCGGCTGCAATATTAGCACCCGGGCAAAAAACGCACTCCGTCTCATGACATTGGTAACGATCGTGGGTGGCGTCGCAAACGCCATTTGGGTTCATCTCCTGCCAAGTTGACGGCGTAAGCTGCATTAATCCTTTGGCATTCTGATCCGAAACGGCGAAACGGTCAAATTTACTCTCCTGATCGATTAATGCATAGACCAGCAGTGGATCAATGTTATATTTCAGCGCATAGTAAGAAATATCCTGACTGAACGCTAAGTTTTCCCCCAATTGCTCTTGCGTGGCCGCGAAATTGCCGATGAGCGCAAACGCCTTTTTATTCTGGCTTTGCGACACCCAGATACACGTCGCGGTAAACAGCATGGCTAAGGTCAGCATCAGGGAAAAGGCAAACACCACTTCGTTGTTGACGCGCTTTTTCTTGCGGAAGCAATCGCTGATCAAGAGAAACGGGCTGAAAACGAACATCAACAAATAAGCAAGTGGCTTCCAAAGGTTGACGGCCACTGTGCGGCGTTTGCGGTTGGATCTTGCGGTTTTTTGACCCCCAGTATATGTGGGGTTATTATCATTCGCTGTCATAGAGCACCTCAAATAAGTGATTTATTAGTTTAAGTTTTCACCAACGCCGCCTCTTTTTCCTGCTTAAGCCGGCCCTC